>Ga0206848_1003_pt2 | contig 75606 bp, 61 predicted proteins | sample Alteio_BWOrgCont_18_FD_152635 | JGI IMG/M metagenome (GOLD analysis project Ga0206848, IMG submission 152635) | Enriched cells from forest soil in Barre Woods Harvard Forest LTER site, Petersham, Massachusetts, United States -... | ecosystem: Environmental > Terrestrial > Soil > Temperate forest >...
TCTATAATATTATTTAAAACTTAATCTAAGAAAATGGTAGAAAAATCATAAAATATAAGTAAACAAATATATTTTTACGGCTATTTTACAATTACTAGTGGCCTTTTGGCGATTGTTATGAATTGCTTGACGCATACTGTATAGTAGATGGCATATCTATAAAAACTATTATACGGGGAGGATTTATGAAGTATCTAAATTATATGTATAAATATATGGCTTTTGTGTATATTTTACTCTCTCTATGTTCTATCGATATTTTATACCCAGCAAAATACCCCGCAAAACATCCAGCAAATCGCTTGCGAACTCAGGCTTGTGCGTATAATAAACGTAATAAAACACCGCATAGAATTACAATCAAACCATTTGCAGCATATTGTCCGCAAATAGGGCTTGAAGCTGCGATAACGTGCCAGCCATTTAGCATGATTAATATGCAAGTAGCACGTGACGTTGCTCAAAATAATCCCATGAGTTTTTTACATATTCTTTGCCCTGAAGTCGATTTGCCGCCTGCCGATGGGCAATATTATAATAAAGTTTATCAAAGGGCCCATGCAGGGTTACATAAGTTTGTACAAAATGGCCTGCTTGTTCGTGATGCAAAACCAGCTTTTTATATTTATCGACAATCCAGCCTACGCTCTTCCCCCTACGCCCTACGTGGCTACGGAGGACAAGACGTAGCTTCGGCGGACAGGTGCACCGACGGAAAAAATAATGGATTGCAAAGTTCTGTTGCAGTTATTGCAGAAATTCATCTCGACGATTATTTTTTAGAAAGTATTAAACCACATGAACTGACAAAACAAAAAAATGAACGTTGGCTTCAAGGTTTATTGCAAAAACAACAAGCTGACGTTGATCCGGTAATGCTTTTTTATAAGTCATCACCAGTAATTACGACGCTTATTGCTCACGTTATGAAAGCAAGCCCAGAGATTGATTTTATTGCCCAAGACCTAAGTAGGCATTCAGTGTGGCGCGTATCTGATTTTAATCTCATAAAAAAGATGAAACAAAGCTTTGCTCGTGTTAAGCGTTTGTATATTGCTGATGGCCATCATCGTATGTCTGTTCGGAGTAAGATGCAACAAATTGGTCGAATTCATCAGGGCAATGGCTATACCGGCAAAGAGTCATTTAACTATATTCTTGCGGCGTTGTGCACACAGGATGAAATGAGGGTAATTAGTTACAATCGTGCTGTAAAAAGTTTATACGGTGTAGCACCTGAAAAATTTCTCGAAAGATTAAAGTCTTATTTCGAGATTGAAAAAGTTTCAGAGAGCGTTTTTGCTGTGCCCACAAGAAGAAATATGTTTGGTATGTACTGTAATGGTGCGTGGTATAGCTTATTACTTAAAAAATCTGTGCTACAAAAGCGAAAAAAAAGTATCACGAGTTTAACAGACGAGCTTGATGCATCGATACTCTATGATTTGGTTTTAAATCATATTTTACCTGACAGCTTACCTGACAGCCCAACAAATAAAAATACTAACGATACTAGAGTTTCTAAAGTCTCTGGTACAGAAGATAATAATATTATTTGTATTCCTGGTTCTCTTGATATAGCTGAGATTGAAAAAAAATGTGCTCTTCATGACTACGCTGTTGTTTTTATTTTTTATCCTGTTCATATCAATGAGATTATGAATATTGTTGATGCGCAAAAAATTATGCCACCTAAAACAACGTTTTTTATGCCAAAAATTCTAGCGGGGCTTTTTGTGCGTCTTTTTAATACATAAAAATTATAAAAATATAAAAAAAGAGAGTTATACATGAAGATTATGATGTTTTTTTTGAGCATATGTGTATTTGGTGTACGTGATATATCGTGTCACGGTACTTTACATATCAAACCAGTAACAGAAAATATCTTGTCGCTTCTTGATGACACACTTGAAATAAAAATACAAAAAAATAACGAACTCCCAGCTGATATCACCTATCTTTTTGCTGATCTTAAGTATAGTTGCGATGGCCAAGTAAAAATTTGTGAATTTGGTGGCATCATGGCTGGTATGGCCGATACTCAGGTTATGATTAATGGTGTAAAAGAAACGCTGATAACCCCGTATTGGGATTTATTTTGGCATTTCGCAAAAAAATATAATAAACCACTCTGGCATATCGGCGAAAATACGCCAGCAATTACACAAGAGCTTTTTACTTCCCACGGGCGATCTTTCCAAGATTTATCATGTTTTAAGAAATTTATAGATACGACAAAAGATACGATAAAATTATCTAACAGTATTCAAGAGCATGCTGGAATTCTTATCCTTGCTGATAACACACCAGTAAAAACACGTCAAAAGTTTATGCAAGAGTATCCTGGGGTACTTGTTGTTAATAAGTATACACGTCGCTATACGCTTAAAGAACATGCATATAAATTTTTTCATAAAGATCCTGAGCTTGCTGGGTACATGCCACGATTACAATCGTACAATAAAAAATATACGCCAGATTTAGCGCAAAAAATTTGCCACGATATTCCTGCTGAATATTTTATAATAAAGCCCATAAATTCAATGCAAAGCAAGGGCGTTATTATGATTGATAAAGCAGGGCTTGATAGTGCATTACAGGTAATTTTACGCGATACAAAAACTATCGCACCAACTGCTCATAAAAGTCTTTCATATTGGAAGCATGATAAAAACACAACATTTTTTGTTGAAGAATATGCGTCATCAAAAACTATAATAATTAACAAAAAAGAGTACGATCCAACAATGAGATTAATTTTTTTTATGAGTCACGATATGGGTATAATAAAAATTAATGTTATCGCTGGGTATTGGAAAATACCTGTTAAAGCGCTATCTGACGACGGAACTTTAACAGAGAAACATATAACAAAACCGTTTTCAGGAGATTTTTTTACAGGGATTGTGATTGCGCCTGATGATATGAAAAATGTCAAAAATACTTTTAAAACGATGCTTTCGAATATATACGTAAAAATGTTACGTGCGAAATAATCGTGCTTGATGTCTTTGACTTTTTAACTATTTGAGCAGATGCTAAGTTAAGAAAAAAATAGTCTATTTGATTTTAAAGATTTATTTTTAATTGTTAAAGAAAGGCCTAGGATGAGTGGTTTTGCAAGCATGAGACTAAGTTTTTTTCTGGCTGTGATATCGTTATTGTTTGTGCCAGATGTTTTTACACGTCTTGAGAATCTTGAGCAAAATTCAAAAACATATTCACATATACACGCAAAAAACAATGTTTGTACGATAGATTTTTTTGCTGTCGATCTAAAATATAACCATGGGGCTTTAAAAGTTTTGGAATTTCAAGATGGTCCTCAAGCAGGGTTGCGTGCGCATGACGAGATATTTGGTAAAGGTCTTGTGTGGCGTATGTTCTGGGATTGGCTTGCACAATTTAATGTGCCAATCTGGTATGTTGGTATTTTGCCACGAAGCATTCCTGATGGTAACTTTTCACATTACGACAAAGAGCGTATAGTTTTTGATTATTTTTTAAAAAATATTAAAGGCAGGTATGTTAAAGATCTTAAGTCTTTAGAGCGTGATTTAGAGTTTAAAAGAGTATCTCATAAAGAGGCGCCTCAAGATAGTATACTTACTGGTTGCAAGGGCATTGTTCTCATAAAAGATTATCCATTACGTTCAATTGTTAATCAACTAAAAAAGAAATATCCAAATTTTGTTTTTATAAATCAACACTCTCGACGTTCTTCAGATAACAAATTTTTGACCGATCAGCTTTTTCAAGATAACGAATTAAAACAGTTTAGGCCCTATGCTCGACGTTTTCATAAACAATATTATTCAAAACTTGCGCACGATATTATTAACGAATTTGGTAGCGATTATTATGTTATTAAGCCAGTAAATTCTTCTCGTAGTAATGGTGTAATTATGGCAACAAAAGAAGAGCTTGATATAGTCCTGAAAAAAATATTGGTCAATAAAAAACCTCATGGAAACTTTGGTGGATCGTATCGCCCTGACAAACCTTTAACCTATGATTATTGGCTTGGCGACAATAATCATACGTTTATTGTTGAAAAATATGAACCGTCACAGCATATCGAGGTAAACGGTAAATTATACGATCCAACAATTCGGGCGATTTGTGTTATGTATAATAATAACGGAAATATTGTAGCCGAAGTTCTTGAAGCATTTTGGAAAATTCCACCACAACCATTATCAAAATATGGTGATTTAACTGAAATGCATGTTTCAAAATATCGATCTGATTTTAGCAAATTAAGTAAAGACGATTTGACCGTAAAGTCTATTGATATGCTTAATTTGAAAAATATCTTATCGTCAGTTATATCAAAAGTGTATGTAAAAATGTTAGATGCTGGCGCATGATTACAGCTCTTATGTAACTCTTTTATATAAAGCCCTGCGATATCGTTATGGTATCGCGGGGCTTTTTTGTTTAATTATGTCTTTTATTGACTTTATTCATAAGGTAAGCTTCAAATGGGTTTGTTGTAGATAGTTCAACATCGTATCGTTAAAGGGGGCCGGTAGTGAAGAGATTTATCATCATAACAGTTCTTGTTTTATCAATGGGCAGCTTTATTCAAGCGCATGATTATAAAAAACTTCTTTACCAGTCAACAGATAGTGTAATGGCAACTGGAGGTGACGATCGGTTGCATATTGATAAAATAACAGGCGTCAGCAAATATTTTACTGCTCCTACCCCACAACATGATATTATTTTGCGTTCAAGTTGTACAAGTTCGTTTCCGTCAGAAAAAGCATTTGCAGCAGTGGGCGTGTTTCACAGATTGTTACTTCAGGCGCTTGAAGATAACACATTTGATAGTACGTTTGAAAAACTCACCAATCAAGTTCGTGCTGATATATCGCTTGCGTTCGATCGCCATAACAAAAATCCGTATATCATACTAACACCATCTGGTACTGATGCTGAAATGGTCCCCGCGTTAATGGCGCTTTTGCGTGCAAAACAGTATGAAAAAAAAATAAAAAATTCACGAGTATTTAATCGAGTACTTAATATAGTTCTTGCTGTAGGTGAAGTTGGCAGCGGGACTGTGTCTGCATGTGGCCTGCGCTATTTTAACCAGTATTTGCCTGATGGTTTGCGAGCTCTAGAAAAAACATTACTTCATGGCGTTCAAGAACAGGATATTATTGCGTTGCCAATCCCAGCGCGCAATACAGAAACTGGTGTTACGACGTCGATAGTACAATTAGAAAAATCGCTAGAAAAAATAATAACAGAAGCGATAGAAGAAAAAGATCAACATATCGTCTTGCATGCGGTGCATTGTTCAAAGACGGGCATGGGAATACCGTCGTTTGAATTTATGAAAAATATGAAAAAGAAGTATCAAGAGAAAATTGTTGCTGTTGTTGATATGGCACAAATGCGTTGCAGTGACCAGGCAGTTTCAGCATATTTACATGAGAATATTTGTGTATTAATTACCGGATCAAAATTTTTTGAGGGCCCTGCTTTTTCGGGAGCTCTTCTTATTCCAGAACAAGAAATTTTTCAGTTTAATACTATGCAAGAAGACGAATTGCCATTAGGTATCAAATCGTATATTACACAGTACGATGTCGACGCTCGTCTAACAACATTACGTTCGATGCTTTCGCCAGAAAAAAATATTGGGTTATTATTACGATGGGCTGGAGCTGTACATATGATTAAAAGCTTCTATCAAATTCCTGAATTTTTACGAGCTACAAGTGCTTTGCAGTGGGTTTCGGGCGTTAAGTTATTAATCGAAAAAACAGCTCATGTGCACGAGTTATCAGGTCAAACAGCGCAATTTAGTTTAGCTCAAGATTGGGCATTATTGGGATTAACCAATACAATTATTTCAGTTACGGTAACACCAGGTAAACACCCAGATAAGCATGATGAACATGATGTACGCGATACTCGCGATATTAAAGAAGAAACGTTTTTGTCGTATACAGACCTGAAAAAAGTTCATGCCTGGATGTCACAAGATATAACCAATTTACTCCCAGAATGTGCAACAGAACAAGAAATAATAATAGCAAAAAAACGATGCATGATTGGGCAGCCGGTTCCTATAGTTGACGGCAAAGAGAGTCTTGCAATTGTCCGTATTGCATTAGGTGCTTCAATGCTTGTTGGTTTACAAGATACTGGTACTTTTTCGGTTCAAAAACTTCTTGATGACGATCGTATTGTTTTAGAAAAATTGTCACTCATAGGAAAATATTTTTACTCTTTACATGATCGTAATCGTAATCATAATCGTAACTAATAGTACGTTTTTTATTTTAGGAGATTATGGTGTTTAAAAAACTGTTTATGACGGGGATTATTGCATGTTGTCTTTCAGCAGTACTTCTAAATTCTGCAAATTCTAAAAAATCTTCTCGAGTTTTTTCTGAAAATCATGATTATTATAAAAACTTTTTATCCGAAGGCATCGAATATCAACCAACGACAAAAAATATATTTAATGCCGACATTACCTACTTATTTGCAGATTTAAAATATCGTGATGGTGCGTTAAAAATCTGTGAATTTGGACAGGGTAAAAACGCTGCAACTGCAATGACAGATATTCTTATTAAGGGCAATCTTGAAAATGTTGTTACTCCGTATTGGCCAATGTTTTGGAATTATTTAGCACAATTTAATGTGCCTATTTGGTACGTTGGTCCAGAAATAAAAAAACAAAGAACGTCGCCAGGGGTTCTTTCTCTCTATGAGTCGATAGCATGGGATGTTTTTCAGGATATTGGTGGGTATTGTGTAAAAGATCTTGCTCAGTTAGAAGTTGACCAGAGATTTCAAACTCAAAAAAATACAAGAAAAATATTTTGCGCTGACACTATAAATACATATAAAGCGATTATTGTCTATCGCTATCGCGATGATCGCTTTTTAAGCCATCAACAGGCGCTTGAAAATTTTAAACAGGCACATCCTGATTGTTTGGTTATCGATACAGTGTCATGGGAATATGCTGCAAGCAAAGAAAAACTAGCTTGGCTTATACAAGAAGCAGGTCTTTCACAGTATAAACCAAAATGGGGCATCTATTCAAAATCGTACACACCCGATCTTGCTCAAAAAATCACGAACGACCTGGGGTGTGACATGTTTGTTATTAAGCCAGTTAATTCTGGTCGCAGTAATGGGATTATCTTTGTTGAAAAAAAAGATCTTGATACTGTGTTGAAAAAAATATTATGCAAAAAAAACTCACAAAAAAACTCTCAAAAAAACTCAAAAGAAGCATCGTTATCAACGTTAAACTATCGACCTTATGCGACTCAGTTATTTGAATATTGGGAGCTTGATCCAAACGATGTATTTATGGTTGAAGAGTATCAATCTTCTAAGAATATTACGATTAAAAATAATACGTATGACCCAACAATGCGCATTGTTTTTACGTTGTGTTACACGAATGGCAAAATCTATGCGCATATTCTTGGTGGTTATTGGAAGATCCCTGCGTTGGCTCTTGATCAATCAGGTGATGTAACAGCAAAGCATAAAACAGTTTCTGTCAAAACACCTGGGTTTACTGGGTTATGTGTTTCGCGTGTTGATATGTGTAATATGAAAAAATTAGCTTATGACTTTTTGCCAAAAATATACGAAGCTATGCTTGAAAAAAATCTTCAAAAACACATGTGTGTTTAAGATTTTGTCATCCTGAAAGAAAAAAATATGGACAATACGAATAATCTTTCAAAAAGCGCCCAGAATATCCAAGATATTTTGGCAGCAAAGGGTCTACGATATAACGTTGTCGAGCTTGCGGCAAGTACGCGAACGGCCCAAGAAGCAGCTCTTGCTATTGGATGTGAAGTTGCTCAAATTCTTAAATCGCTTATATTTCGCACAAAAGAAAGCAATAAACCAATTCTTGTGCTTGCAAGTGGCATAAATCGTGTTAACGAAAAAACTATCGAACTATTGGTTGGCGAAAAAATAGTTAAAGCCGACGCAGATTTTACACGCGACGTAACAGGTTTTGCTATTGGTGGGATCCCACCGGTTGGGCATCCAAAACCAATAGATACTTTTATCGACCAAGATTTGTTTTTATATAAAGAGCTTTGGGCTGCAGCCGGTACTCCCAATGCTGTGTTTTGTTTAAATTCAAAAGATATTACAAGTCTTACTCATGGTAAAATAGTGTCGATCAAGTAAATACAAAATTTAATATAATTTACGAGAGTCGTTTGTGTCTTGTAAGGCGAAACTCGATAAATCGTTATAGTCTAGTAGTCGACTATCAAATGAGCACGATTTTATCAAATTCCTCTAAGTGTAAGGTCATCTTTACATTTAGAGTCACTATGTGCTAAAATGACTTTACACTTAGTATTGGTTAAACCTGAGGAGAATTTATGTTAATCCAGCGTATTTTTTGGCAAAAAATGATACAAGATGCCTGGTTGGAGCGAAATATTATATGGCTTATGGGGGTGCGCAGAGTAGGCAAAACAAGCCTTTGCCAGAGTATACCAAATCTTGAATATTTTGATTGTGAGAGTCCCCGAGTGCGCCAGCTGTTTGCAGATCCCGATGGCTTTTTGGAAAGCCAAGAAGGCAAAACCCTCGCTCTGGATGAAATTCATCGTCTCGACAACCCGTCTGAACTTTTGAAATTAGCAGCTGATCATTATCCGAAGGTAAAGATTATTGCTACAGGTTCATCAACATTGGGAGCTAGTGCGAAATTTAAAGATACGTTAACTGGTCGAAAGACTGAGATCTGGCTAACCCCTATGTTGCTTCAAGAATTGGCGTTATTTGGTAGTACAGACATTCGCCATCGATTTTTATTTGGCGGATTTCCGCCTTTTTTTGTGAAACAACAGGTTCCTGAGAGGTTCTTTCAAGAGTGGATTGATGCTTATTGGGCAAAAGATATCCAGGATATTTTTAGTGTTGGAAAACGAAATTCATTTCAAAAATTTACTGAACTCTTGTTGGCAAACAGTGGTGGGCTCTTTGAGGCGACACGATATACTGCGCCTTGTGAAGTAAGTAGGCCAACAATAGCCAATTATCTTAATGTTCTGGAAGAAACTTTTGTTGTGCATGTTGTCAGACCTTATTCTAGCCACAAACCAACTGAAATTGTTACGGCTCCAAAAGTTTATGGGTTGGACACAGGATTTATATGTTACGCAAAAGGGCGAGTAGACGTCAGAGCAGAGGACTTAGGGTTTATGTGGGAACATTGCGTTTTAAATGAGATACATGGAAAGCTTCAAACACGATCTGTAAATTACTGGCGAGATAAGAATGGTCATGAGATCGATTTTATTCTTCGAAATAGAGGTGATAGTCCAATTACCGCTATAGAGTGCAAATTTTCATGCTCACAGGATGGTGTGGCATTAGCACCGCTTGTAAAGAATTTTGCAGCATTTCGTTATCATTACCCGGATGGTGAAAATTTTGTGGTGGCAAATGATGTTGATGTACCATTTAAAAGACGTTATGATGGCCTTGAGATATCTTTCGTCAATGCAAAAAGTCTCATCAAAGAACTTGAAAAATAAAAATAATTTTAGTTTTGATCTACGGAAAAATAGTATCAATTAAATAAATTGCTTTTGAAGAGCGATTTTTTTTACGATAGCGTACTTAATAAAATAATTTTTTTAAAAAAATATTAAAAAGTAGGAGTAGTATGAAGACAAAGATCGTAAAGCACAAATTAGGGCTATTTGTTATCGCGACATTTGTTATCGTGCATGGAGATCTTACAGCTATGAAGCCTGACCAAGAAGTTGAATTACTTGCCGTAGGGAATCATGGCACTCCTGATACAGGTCATGGTGATGTTGGTGTTGATGGTAAAGTTGTTTTTAGTACAGAGTCAGGCAGTGAACAGGAAGCAAAAGCTGCCAGACGATTACAGGGTATGCTGAATTTCTATCAAAGTATTGATAATGGCGATCTTCGTCTATTTAGCAGATATATACAAGCTAATTATGGAGAAGATAAGTATTTCGATCCGCTTATACACGATAAAATTCGTGAAATAAAATCAAGCCCATTTTGGTATGTTTTTAATAAAATTTTAGCAGGAACAACTTCGAGGAGAAGTTTGTCTGCATGGTACGATATGCTTAAAATACTTGTCTTTGGCCCATCTGATAAACGATATCCTGAACAAGTAAAACTAACTTTATTAAACGACAAGAGTCCATTGTATTACGCACGGCTTACAAAGAATAAAGACCTTGAAGATTATCTTATCAGAACCAAAATATGTCATATAACCGAGGTTACTGCCTGAATGTGGGTGATAGTGTTGGTGATGTAGATTAGGATAAAAATTGAGTATATAGGGGTAGTTATGAATATCAAAAGTATCGTTTTGAACTACGTGCTTTATGGTTTTATAGTTTTTACTTCGTGTAGTGGTATGACAGGCAAAGCAGTTGACGTAAAAGAAACTCCTGATGGCTTACGCCATCGTTCTCATGGTAATAGTAATGTTGGTGGTGAGCATAAAACTCCAGAATCTAAAGCTGCATTTGTTATTCCTGGCGATACGCCAAGCAGTAAGCTTTATTGGGTGTATAGAACTATTTTGTGGTGGACTGAAGATAGCTTAGATGAACTTAAAAATTTGATAGCTGCTGGCTTTCACTCAAATTGGTTTTATGATGAAAACCAGAATTGGCTTTATTATGATACAAAATACAAAAATTTTAAGGAAATTTTAGAAAAACATCGTCGAGATTCACGAATAAATATATCTTTTCTTACGTTGTTTTTGCCCGATTGCTACAAGATTCCTGACCCATTCACGTACGCAGTAATTCTTGCATGTATAGGCTCCAAGGACCAAAAAAAATTATACCTGGAAAAAGTAAAACTTTTGTATAAACCAGATCTTATACTTACGCGAGATCTTCCAATCAATCCAACAGGACCTTGTTGCTTTGTTACTCGTGGGGGTCATGTAGCGTATGCTGCAAGTCATAATAATAGTGATCTTGTGCACTTGCTCTTAGAGTTGGGATTAACCTGGGATCAACGAGATGGGGTGTTATCTGATGATACTGAATTAACGATATATGCTGAAAATGCTATTAAAAAAACTGAAGGCTATCAAGCTGCGCAGATGACTTCGCATTTTTTCACAGAGTGCACAATTCAATGAAAAATAGTTTCGATTAAGTAAAAAAATTAAGGGTACTATGAATATAAAAAATATCGTTTTGAAGAGCATGTTCTACGGTTTTATAGTTTTTACTTCATGTAATGCTATGACAGAACCTGCTGTTGGTGCAGATGGCAAGACACAATTATTGGCTGGCGATGCTGGAGCTGGTCTTTTGAGTGGTATTCCTGGTTGCCCAGGCTCAGCAGTAGATACTGCTGTCGTTATAGCTGGTGATTCACATGATCGTGAGTTACAAACTGACGGCCTACGCCACCGTTCTCATGCTGGTGAAAAAGTCTCAGATGTTCATGGCGAGCATAAAGATCCAAGTACAGACGGTGCATTTATTATTCCTGGTGACTGTCCAAGTGCACGACTTGAGTGGGTATATAAAGCTATCGAGTGTGATTGTGAAAAGAGTTTAGATAATCTAAAAAAAGCCGTAGCTACTGGCTTTCATTCTAATTGGTTTTATAGACCAGAATATAAGGGTTTTAAAACACATTTGGAAGAATCTGAACGGTATGGAGTTAAGAGCGATTACGAAGCTCCAGATCCATTTACGTGTGCAGTTATTCTTGCATGTCTTGTGAAGGATCCTGTAAGAAAAGCAGTATACATGCAAAAAGTAAGACTGTTGTATAAGCCAGATCTTAGGCTTACACACAATCTTCCAATCAATGGCTCAGAAACTAACTGCTACTGTTCTGTATTTTCTTTATGTTGTATAAATTGTTGTTGTAGTAAATTTTCTGTTGGTGGCCATGTAGCATATGCTGCAAGTTATAATCAAAGCGATCTTGTGTTATTGCTCTTAGAGTTGGGATTAACCTGGGATGCTCACGATGGGTTGTTATCTGACGGTACTACATTAAGCATACCTGTTCAAAATGCTATTAAAAACACTGCTGGATATCAAGTTGCGGAGGTGACTTCGCGTACGGGAGCGTGTGCAATTCAATAAATAAAAAACTACTAAATCGTTGATTTAGTTAATGCTTACAGCTTTGTTACTGAGTTCTAATAGATAGATTTTTTGAGCCCTGATTTGTACAAAAAATCTAAAGACGCACGTGATATTTATGCATCTATAGATTTTATACGAAGTTGTCCAGGGTATATTAAGCGCCCATCGTGATTTTCGTATAATTTTTCTCGACAAAGCCTCCTATTGGTATATGCTCTCTTTCCCTTATTAAGACAGCATTATTTCAAAAACCAATAGGCAAAACATATGACAAAAATCAAAAATATTCTCGTAATTGTTACTGTATTTTCTTTAACCAATATTTTCACCTGTTACGGCATGCTTCAAGATATTAATTTAAATATTACAGAAATAGAGATGCAAAGATTTAACGAGACAAAAGCTTTATTATCAGGTGAAACAAATTACAATAAACTTATGCAAGAATGGGACCGTGCTATTAGACATGCAGATGTTGAGAAAGTACGTTCGCTTGCAAAAGAAAAGAGTCTGTCCTGTAGTTTGTATTATACCAGTGTGTGTGCAGAGTTTAGACCTGCTGTTGAGCGACAGCTGAGAACAAGTAACTCTTCGCATCTGTTTGGTGATCCACTAAGTCGAGCAATTATGTATGCTTGTGAGATCAAAGATCTTGTACAAAAAGCAAAGTATCGCGAAATTATTGAGATTGTTTATGCAACTGGTGCCTGCAAATTTTCTATGCACGAACAATATCCCTGCAGAAAAGATGTTACGTGTGGCTGTTGTTCAAATTTTATACGTGGGAGCGCGATTTATTTTGCTGCAATTCGCGGTGAGAGCGAGCTCTTGTTATTACTCTTAAAGTTGGGCATACGCATAGCTGATTGCGATGCTTTTGATGTTCGCGATTGTGCTTTAACTACATGTGCTAGTGCTGCACTTGAAGCTGCGCCAGGGTATACTGAGTGTCGTCAGCGAGCTCATATATTGTATGAATGTTTAGATAAGCGTGATAGATGTCAAACATATGCTTCATGCGGAATTACTTGTTTTGCCGGTCTTTTGTGCTTACTGAGTTTATAATTTTTCAGACCGCGGCTACAATTTTTGCTGCATCATCATCTGTTGGTATGTAAAGCATTCTAGATCTTGGTGTATCAACAGGCGTTCCTGCGTGAGAGTCTTCTGTGTGTGTCGGTTCATGTGTAGGCATAAGATCTTTCAAATGTCCAATTATCGTGACAATTTTGCGACTGTTTGGTGCAGATGGGCCTATTTTTTCTGTGAGACTATGAACGACATACTCTATAATATATTGGTGGTTTTGTAGGTGATCTGCGTGATGTGTGATTATATATTCAGCCAGATCATAGTTCTCTTCTTCTTCAGCGAGCTCAAGCCGTTTTGCAAGATAATCATAAAAATTAATGTCACCGAGTCTCAGCCCTGCAATGGTATTATTTTTGAGCAACGTAGCTAGAGCTTCTGGTGAATGTGTTTCATAAAAAAATATATGCATAGCCTGTACAAAATCATGTATCTCCCGAGATGGAGCTTCCCATTGTAACGCCTCGTGTAATAATTCTTGGGTTACGATACCGTGTTTAAATACACGATAGAGTCTTGTTGGATTATTTGTGTGAAATGCATATTCAAAAATAATGTCAGACTCTTTTGTATCAAGTGCTACTGCATTTTCTTCACCAGCTTCAAGTTTATCAAGCTTTATACACGCAAAATAGTTTTGGCAGTCTACAAGAAGTTTTATAATACGTCTAATACGTTGAAATTGTGTTGATGTTGCTTGTTCTGTTTCCGAAAGTCTTTTTGAAAATGCATCAAATTTTTCTTCGGTTTGTACAAGTATCTCTTCCAGACGTTTTGGGTCGAGATTATCTTTGTATCTTACAAGAATCTCTCGAACAAGTTCTTCTTCTTCTTCTTCGACTGCCAGTTCAAGACGGGTTGCTAGATAGTTAAGAAGATTATCGTTTTTTTCACAAGCTTCGATAATTTCTGTGATTGTTAATGTTCGATATGTAAGAGACTCTAAACCGCATACCAGACCGACTACCGGGTCTTTTAAATCGCTTTGCCCATGAGTAATATCTTTTAATTTTCGCTGTGCAATCATTTTTTGTCTAAAAAGGCAATCAAGATGGCCTAATTTAGTTCCAGGTGTTATCAGAGATGTTTCATAAACAGTGTCTAACACAAAATGGGCTTGATCATCAGAAATTTTTACATCCGAAAGCCCTTGGGCAACATCGTCCATTTGTTCTAGTAATTGGGTTAATTTTCGACGATCTAAAAGTACATCAAGATGCTTTTTGATTATGAGCATACGTGCTAGCTTTTCTGGATTTTTGCCGTCTCTGGTAAGTTCTTGTATATGTTTTGTGACCAGCTTAAATATATTTTCAATAAGTACGATTCGTGCGCGTAAGATTTTTGCTATTTTTGGTTCGCAAACCATTGTTATAACTAGTTCAGAAAGACCCTCTAGACAGGCTGTTTCAAGACGAGCATGAAGTAGATTATTGTAATTAAACTTCTTTATATCTGGGGTCATAGGTACATACAGCAAGAGCTCTTTTTGTGTTTTTATCGTGTAAATAAAGCGGTGTATTGCTTGTAACCGATCGCGTACTTTTACTGCTAACCCATCTCGCGCAATCATATTGGTAAGTAACTCTTCTGTTAACGCTGTTTGATAAAAAAGGGCATCGATTGTTGCTGGGGGATAAGCATCATGGGCGCATATATGCTCAAACAGTACAGACGCTTCTTCCGGTGTTAAGGGAACATTTGTTGCATGATTCCAAAAAGAAGCCATTTTTTTATACAGGGTCAGTATTGGATCTTCTTTTTCACCAATAGAAACAGGTGATATCGGTGATGCGGGAGAAACTGCAGGACTCGCAGTCTTACCAGCATTATCTTGTTTCATAGCTGAAATAGATATAAGCGTGCAGTTTAAAAATAACGTACAGACGAGCAAGATAGTTCTTAACCTGTTTTTCATATTGTTACTTCTTTCAATTTGTATCAAAACCTGTATTTTTTTGGGCTCAATATTTTATGCGGGGAAGTAAGTATGTACGATTTGCTATGTCTGTAAAGGTTTATCAGCTATTTTCACGTCACTTTTATCGTCTTGAAGATATTCCGTGAGGCCTCTGTATAGAGCGTAATATTCAAGAAATTTAATAATAGCATTACGATCATGTGTAATACCATACAAATTACTGAGTCTTCTGATCTCATCTCGCCGATATGTGTCTCGAGCAATAATACCAGCATTACCAGTGCTTGCGCCGGCATCCAATAAAGCATGCATAATTGGGATATGACCAAGTCCTGTTACGAACATGAGGAGTGTTTGGTTCTCTATTTCTTTATCCCAATCTATTCCAGCGCCTGCAAGCGATCTGATAAGTTCAGGTTTATTCAGATCAAGCGCAATTTTTACCAGTAACGCAGGAGGATATTCCATAAGTGTTATTATATTTTGGCGATTCCCCACTGTTTCAGTCACCATAAATTCTTTTGTATCGATACATTTCTTACATACTCTTAGCCAGTCTTTATCAAGCAGTATCAGTGTGATTTGTTCGCTGGAAAGTTCATAAAGATGTTCGACTGTAAGATTGCACAAAAAAGCTCTTTTTTTTCGGTCAGCTATCGGGTCAAATATATGCAGTTTAAGAAATTCGCCACATAAATGTCCGATACGAGCAGCTCTTGTTAATAATGTCGGTGTTGGTGCAGTTTTAGTTTCTGTTTTTGCTTCAAATTCAACGAGAGCGTCTTTAGTATCTTGAGCGTCTTTATGCATAGCATTGATGGTTGATAGTGAAAAAATGATCATAAGTATACAGAAAAACATACTATCCCTGCTCTTAACTACTAAAAAAACATTTTAACAGCTGCGATATCTTAAATGTAGCAGGTATGCCTCATGCTGGTAAATCTATTAAAAATTATTTACGTAAAAAAGCAAAAAAAGCGGCCTGAGAGTTCTAAACTCTCAGGCCGCTTTTAGAATCTATTATTTTACACCGTAAGCGAGCCGAATGGGCCAACAAGTTCTGCAAGAAGTTCAGCGCCAGTTTTTGCGCCATATTTTTCTCGTAATAGTTCTCGTGCCCGACGAAAATCAGGATTTTCTGGCAAAAAGTCTAAAGCAGTTTTGTTGTCTGGATTTATGAAATTAATATCGGCGCCAAGTGTGACCATTTTATCAATCCAAAGAGTAAGTATTGCAGGATCTTTAATTTCTGGTCGTAATATGAGTTGCATCAGCAGGGTTTTATTATCTGGTGCAGGAGCTGCAATATTTATATCAAGACCTGTACCAGTTAAGAAATCAAGAAGACTTATGTGCTTGGTTTCAACTGCAGTTCGTGCAACAGAAAAACCAAGGTTGGAGAAATTCCATATGTTGGTTTGTCGTACACTTTCGTTAGTCTCATTTTTCATGAATGTTTTATTATCTATTGACGCTGTAATACATCTTCTGAATAAGGGCGATTGCACGAAAGAACAGGTTACTTGAGGCCCATGTTGCTTTGTGAGATTGTGTAATTCATCATTGGTAAGTTCTTGCAAAAATTCCATACAGGCTGTTTCATGTGTAAGTATCTTACTAAATTCTGAAGGGATAGAAGCTTTTTCTTCTGGCCCAGTTGGAACAAATGATGAGACTGTTCGTCCTCTTGCAAGCGCACCAGGGGCAGCACAATCTTCTTCTATAAAATCTTCTGGCGCTGCTGTTGGACTGCCTGGTTTCATAGCATTTACTATGTTTATTGAAAAGATTGATAAAATTGCGATAGATAAGAATTTTTTTGTTGTCATGATACCCTCTTCTTTATTCGTGTACTCACATGCTCATATATTTGGTAAATACTTTCTCGTTGAAAGAAAAGTATCATACGACTACTACAAGTCAAGCTAAAAAAAGAGCTCAAAAGGGTATATGTTATTGATTATTTATGCGATTTGATTTGTATTACGCGTAATAGTAAGAGATGCAAAAACTTTATCCCATTCTTTTATTTCATTGGCAGACCGAGCGTCTTTTATAAAAAAGTTTTTTATGTTTTTAATTTCCCACGGCTCTTTAAATTCTGGGGTATTATGAGCGACAACAAGTGTGTAGGTAAGTAATGGAAATTTTTGTTGGATAAGATTATTGAGTTTAATTGCTTCTTCTTTTGTTATAACCGCTCTGAAAAAATAGACAGGCTTGTTTAACGAAAGGGCTTTATAAAAACGAGCTACACGTCGATAATATTTATTTTTTATATGTTCGTAATCATGTAGAGCGGGCCCCTTTTTTGTGAAATCATGAATAAGTTTGATGTTATATAACGTATCGAAAACATACTGTGTCTTAATCCCGGGTTCTGTTGGTTCTATAACTAAATTCTCTCGTTTGAGAAAGTCTTTAAAGTCGTTTTCTAATATGCGATAAATAGAGTCTGGCTGAGTGATGTTCCAATCAAAAGGAAAAAAGGCTTCACTGAGCTTTCTTTTTTCAAAATTTCGAGCGCATGCACAGTTCATGCCCAAGCTTATAAAAATCTCCGGTTTTTTGAGCTCAAGCGCATCTTCTTTATCTGTATTAAACCATAAATGATGAGCGCGGATTTCATGCTCACCGCGTAATCTTTCAAGTGCTTTATATTCTTCTTGCTCTTCTTGTATTTGTCTTTGTATTCGTGATTCGTGCGAAATGTGTGACATCTTTTTTGTGTCATTAAGACTCACGCATGACAGCATATGTAGATTAAAAAAAGTAATAAAAAATAAGCGTACATAGTTTATGGTGTTCATAGGGCCTCGATTTTTTATAACGGTCTAAGAGCTTTTTTGTGATATCTCGACAGTATCAAGTATTGTTTAAGCTGGTCAATAAAGTAGAGTTTAAATGTATAGTTTTTGTGCCCAAATTTTTAAAGTAGCATGAAATAAAGAGAGATTTTTATGCCTAAAAAAAAATATTACTTAATTTTTTTTGCCATAGTGCTTCAGGATATATATTCACAATCTGAGCCTAAGCCTGATCTGATAGATACGCCAAAAGATAAAATTTTATGTATATCTATTCCCAAATGTGGGACTCATCTTTTAAAAAAGTGTTTAGCGTTAATCAATCCCAAGAACAGTGTATCGTATAGTAATAAAATCGGGCTTAAAAACGTAGTGCAACGTTTGATAAGAAAGCGAATAAAGCTCAATAAAAACCCCGCACCCCCGCATCACTTTAAAGGCAATTATGATATTCCTACTGTTGGAGTATTGCCACATTTTCTTGTTGATCTTCTTAAAAAAACATCTGAAACAGTAGTACACGAACATTGGCCCTATACAAAAGAATCAGAAGATTTTTTTTATAAAAATACCCGTGCAAATTTTTTTATTATACGAGACCCTCGAGATCACATTGTTTCGATGGCATTTTTCTTACACAAGGGATTAAAGGGTCAGGATGCTCCCGTACAAGATCTTATGCTTGATTTCATAGACGGGCGTAAAAAACATTATATTTCTTGGGGGGTTTTTATAAACGACGCATATCCGTTACTGTATGAGCATGGTGTGACTGAATTTTATAAACTGTACTTGCCCTGGATGCACGCACGTAATTTTTGTTTGGTAAAATTTGAAAATCTTGTTGGCCCTCAGGGGGGAGGAACTCAAGACGATCAGCTCGAAGAGATAGAAAAAATCGCATGTCATGTTGGGATAAAGCTTACTATTAAACATAGAGAGTCGATTACACAGGTACTTTTTGGAAATAGTGCGACTTTTCGTGAAGGAATGATTGGGGGTTGGAAAAAACATTTTACTCCCGAGATGAAACAGGCCTTTAAAAATGCACCAGGAGCAGCCCAACTGCTTATTGATTTAGGGTACGAAAAAGATATGAATTGGTAATTAATACCGAATACAGAGTTTTTTGTGCCCAATATTAAAATAGCACGAAACAAAGCATGATTAGGCAAAAAAATAATATATTTACCCTGTTAATTATAAAAAATATTGAATTAGTCGTATTTATGATCAAATTATGCTACTTTAATATTAGATGTTAAAATAGCATAAACAGAAAATTTATAGATTTTTGGGGGGATAATCATGTTTAAAAGGACATTAGAAAGTATATTACTCGAATATGCGCGGTTTCCTGTTATAGCTCTTCTTGGGCCTCGGCAATCAGGCAAAACGACACTGGCAAAAAGTACGTTTAAAAACCATGTTTACACATCGTTTGAAGACCCTAAAACCTATGATATGGCGCGCAACACACCAGAACAATTCTTAAAATTATACGAAAACGAGTATGGAATTATTATCGACGAATTTCAAAATATTCCAGAAATTTTGTCGCTTATACAGCTGGAAGTCGATGAAAAAAAACGACCAGGTTACTTTGTGCTGACTGGCTCTCAAAATTTTCTTATGAATCAAGCGATTTCACAATCGCTTGCTGGGCGCGTGGGGATTTTAACACTATTACCGCTGTCGATTCAAGAAATGCAAATAAGTAACTTACTCAGTCAATCTGTTGAAACAGTTATATTTAACGGGTCGTATCCACGTATATATGCTGAAAATTTTCCCCCAGAGCCGTTATATTCTTCGTATTTACAAACGTATATCGAACGTGATGTGCGCCAACTTTCACAAATTGGTGATCTTAATACATTTAAAAAATTTCTTATACTCTGTGCTGCCCGAGTCGGGCAATTATTGAATTATTCTGATATTGCAGCAAATTGTGGGGTCAGCGTACCAACGATACAACGCTGGATTTCGATATTAGAAGCAAGTTATATTATTTTCTTACTCCCACCCTATTTTAATAATTTTAATAAACGGGTAACCAGTACACCAAAAATCTATTTTTATGATACCGGTATTGTTTGTAATTTATTGAACATCGAATCAGCACAACGACTTTCTATTGATCGCCTGTATGGTAATCTTTTTGAAAATTTTATTATTGCAGATCTGTATAAACAGTATTTTAATATGGGCAAGCGACCACCAGCATATTTTTGGCGTGATAAAAATGGGACAATCGAAATAGACTGTATAATTGAACAAAATCGTAAATTGCACCCCATTGAAATTAAGTCAGCAGAAAAGATAGCACTCGATTTTTTTTCTGGGCTGAAAGCATGGAACGATATCGCGCAAAAAGCATCGCCTGATATTGGCAATAGCTATTTAATTTATGGTGGTCAGACGTCAAAGCATCTTGACAGTATAAGTACGGTGAGTTGGGCTGATACAGGCAGTTTAATTGATCGAATAAAAGAAGAATAATATTACTGTACAAGAGATATCGGGGGCTTTGGTTTTTGGAGTGGTCGTTTCAGATGATTTTTCCAATCTGATTGTTGAAAGTCTTCTTCTGGAACAGAGATTTTATTGGACAATGTATATTCGTTATACAAAAAACTTGGAATTTCTCTTATGGGAGTAGGAACTTTTTTGGTAATTTTAAGTGCTTTAAAAATTTTGTCCCATTGTTTTATTCCACCAGAGCTAGCTGCAGTTTTCAAAAAAAAATTTTTTATATTTTTAATTTTCCACGGTTGTTTAAATTCTTGAGTATTGTTGACAACAACAAGAGTATACGTAAGTAACGGGAATTTCTTTTGGATAAGATTATTGAGTTTAATGGCTTCTTCTTTTGTTATAACCGTTCTGAAAAAATAGATAGGTCTGTTGAGCGAGAGAGCTTTGTAAAAACGAGCTACACGTCGATAATATTTATTTTTAACATGTTCATAATCGTGCAGAGCGGGACCTTTTTTGGTAAAATCATGGACAATTTTAATATTATATAAAGTGTCTAAAACATGGTAGGCCTTGAGCCAAGGATGATTAGTTGGCTTAAGGTCTAAGTTTTCTTGTTGTTGAATGACCAAGTTATCTTGCTTGAGAAAATCTTTAAAATCGTTTTCTAATATGCGATAAATAGAGTCTGCTTGGGTGATGTTCCAATCAAACGGGAAAAAAGCTTCACTTAGTTTTCTTTGTTCAAAATTTCGGGCACAGATACAGTTCATGCCCAAGCTAATGAAAATTTCGGGCTTGGTCAGAGCAAGAGTATCTATAGTATTAGTATTAGTATTAGTATTTATAGTATTAGTATTTACTCTTCCTATATTGATCCATATATCTCTAGTAAGGCTATCATCTTCGCCACGGATTTTTTCAAGAGCTTCATATTCTTCTTGTAACGTATTGTGTAAAAAATCAGAATAATTTATTGTTTTTTCGAGACTACTCCAACATATCACAGAATTTAAGCACACAAAAATAACCAAAAGCAACCGCAAAAAATTTTTATTTTTCATAGCACATCTTTATTTAGGGTTTATTAAGATCCCTCTCGGAAATAGTCCGAGAGAGATCTTGGGTTTTCTTAAATATTCTTAAGAGATATAACCTTCTGTTTTCAAGTAATTAATAATCATATCAACACTATCGTCGATAGTTTTTGTTGTTGTATCGATAACAAGTTCAGCATTTTTTGGGTCTTCATAAGGATCACTAATGCCGGTAAAATTTGGAATAATACCTTGGCGTGCCTTAGCATATAATCCTTTAAGATCACGTCGTTCGCATTCTGCCAAGCTTGTTGCAATATGAATTTCGATATAACCAGCTTGTGCGCTAATAAGATCGCGATTATGTTGACGATCTTTGGTGTATGGAGCGATAAGTGCGCAGAGTGCAATGCCGCCATTTTTGCTAATTTCGCTTGCAACAAAGCCAACACGGCGAACATTAAGTGAACGATGTTCTTGCGAAAAGCCAAGTTCGCTTGATAAATAAGTTCTCACAATATCGCCATCAAGCATTGTGATATTTCGATCTTGGATTTCCATTAATTTAACAGCTAAAGCATTAGCGATGGTTGATTTTCCAGAACCAGACAGACCGGTAAAAAAGAGTGTGAACCCTTGTTTGTTTCGTGGTGGGTATGATTTACGTAACTCTTGTGCAACTTCAGGAAACGTAAACCATGTTGGGAGTTCACTGCCGTCTTTTAGTATTTTTCGTAATTGGGTTCCAGAGATGCTTAATGTTTTTGTTCCAGGTGCAATTTTATCAACTTCTTCATAACTATCTTGTTCTGGAAGATAAACAACTTCGTTAAATGGAACAGCTGTTATGCCAGCTTCTTGTGCATATTGTAAAACAAGTTGTTGTGCGTCATAAGGGCCATAAAATGGTTTGCCGGTGCTATCACTACCAGGGCCTGCATGATCACGGCCAACAATAAAGTGTGTGCATCCGTAATTTTTACGAATTAAAGCGTGCCATAAAGCTTCGCGTGGGCCAGCCATGCGCATAGCAAGTGGTAGCAAGCTGAGCGTAGCGGTTTTTTCTGGATAATATTTAAGAAGTGCTTTATAACAGTGCACGCGGGTAAAATAGTCGACATCTCCAGGCTTTGTCAAACCTACTACCGGATGAAGTAACAAATGAGCACCGGTGTCTTTTGAAGCTCTAAATGTTAGTTCTTGGTGCGCGCGGTGCATAGGGTTTCTTGTTTGAAACGCAATAACTTTGGTAATATTATTATCTTTAAAATATTGCTTAAGATCTTTTGGTGTTCTTCGTAGGCCAACAAAATCGTAATGCTTAGGCATCGATACAAGCGTAACTTTGCCGCCAACATAATATTCGCCTGTTTTATTTAAAATATAGTCGGTACCAGGGTGTTGCGTATTTTTTGTCCCATATACGCATTCAACTTCTTTTATTTTATTGGGCTTCCAGATATTTTCAACAGACATCGTTGCATGTAAAAGACCTTCTGCTGATCGTAATTCGATATTTTTGTCGTTCTGTAAAGCTTGAGCTGTTTTTTCTGAGACGTCTAACGTAATGGGCATAGGCCATAACGATCCGTTAGTAAGATGCATGGTTTCAACAACGCTCGTATAATCTTGCTCGTTCATGAAGCCGTTTAATGGAGCAAAGCCTCCATTAAGTAAGAGTTCTAAATCGCACAGTTGTCGCTGAGTAAGCGTAATAGACACTGTCGAAAAAACTGTGTGTGTGAAGAGTACACACAATATGAAAAAATAGTTAATTTTGCGCATCATAGTTTTCTCCAATTTTCTTTTTAATTTCTTTTTTTTTAATTTCTTTAAATAAAAAAACTCGATTTGTTCTTGTGTATGATAAACCCTTTCATATAAAATATTATGTAAAAATTAGTGTTGGGGTAAAATTTTTTGATAAAATTTTATAATTCTTTCAAACGTAATAGATGGTAAAAAGTTTTGTATAACATGTTGATAGGCATTATTTCCAAGTTCTTGTGCAAGCGTTTGATTATCAAGTAATCGCTCAATTTGGTTACTCAGATCAAGAGCATCATCTTTTTTAAATAATAAGCCAGTTTTCTCATGAAAAATAATTTGTTCAGCCCCTGTACCCCAGGCACCAATAGCCGGTTTTTTCATAAGCCCAGCTTCAAGAAAAACGATACCAAATGCTTCTTTGCTGCTTGCAAGCGCGACAATATTTGCATGATGTAATATATCGGGAATTTTGTCGGTGAAGCCTAAAAAATTAACATATTTTTTAAGCTGTAATTTTTTTACCAACTGTTTGATAGTTTTTTGTGATGGTCCGTCTCCTGCGATAATTACGTTAACTGATTTTTTTTTAATTTTAATAATATTAGTTAGTGCTTCAAATAATAATGGATAATTTTTATGGTTCATATTTTTATACATATTTCCAACAACTGCGATAATAGGGTCTTTGTTGATCGAAATATTAAATGTCTTACTAAAAAAATCTTGAGCTAATTTTTTTTTACTATCTTGAGAAAGTTTATCGTGAGAAAATGGGTAAAGAATAAATTTTTCTGCGTTAAAAAGTGGTGGTATAGACTCAAAAAAACCAACACCTAAGCTTTTTTGAGTATCTGATTTTTTTACAGTTTTTGCAAAAAAATCGTCGACAAAAATGACCCCTGTAAGCCCTTTTATCTCGTTAAAATCAAAATTATACGGTAAGTGATAGGTAAAAACAGTTGGTATTTGAGATTTTTTTGCAGCTTTTAAAACGATGGGAACTTCTGTTCGATAGTTACAATGTACAAGCGAAATTTTATTTTTTAAGCAAATTTGTGCAATAATTTTTGCTTCGTGATCGATATTATATTTGCTTTTAGAGAGTCCTAATAAATCCTGTGGTGCTGTAAAATAGGTATAGTTTTCGAGCTCTAGTATTTTTCGTAAGGCACCATGCTGTGCCACTAAAATATCAACATGGTAATTATTTGCTTTTAACAATTTGAAAAAATTAAGCGTATGAACACCATCACCACCAAGCCATGGAGCTGTATGTACAATAAGAATTCTTGGCTTTTCGTATTGTTTTACATCGTGTGCATAAAAATTATCGAGCGAAATAACATATAACAAAAACAAGAATACTTTTTTTATTTTCACTATATCTCCAGTTAGTTAGCAGTGGGAGTAACAGTAAAAACAGTGTTTGTTTGTGTGCATAATTTTTGATATTTTGCGTAAAGTTCTTTTGAATTTGTCATCAAATATTCGTTTGTTATAAGATTTTCATGACCTAAAATAACTAATTTTGGTTTAACCAAGCTCAAATACAGTGGCGCTAAATTTTTCGCCAAATATTGTTTTACCCATTCTCGGCCGTGTGATGCTAATGATAAGTATTGATTGTAATTTTGATACACATGACGCATTGCTTTTCGTACGTCTTGTATATCACAATTAAAATCGTTTCCAAGATATTTTTGTATCGTAACAAAATAAGCAGGCTCGACAATATTTGATTGAATAGGACATACAAAACCTGATTGGCATATAATTTTATGGGCTGTGTTGTCAGATAAAATACATGGTATTCCTGCAGCCATGGCTTCGCGTGGGGTTATTGAAAAGCCCTCACCCTTGGAAGCAAAAGCATAACAATCTAACGATCGTATAAATTTTTCATAGTCTGAACGAGGGTACGTTATTTGGGAAATTTCGACATTCGTGAGATTATAATGCTTTAAAATATCTAATAGTTTTGGTTTGTCTGCGCCATACGCGCCATGCAATTTAAGTTTAAAATTGGGATTATTCCCAAATTCTTCAGCAAATGCGCGCAATATCAGTGCATGGTTTTTTCTGGGTGTAAAGCCGCCTGTCATGCCAAAAACAAAAGGCTGATTGCATGATTGTTTGGGTGGTAAATTAAGAAAAGACCGTAAATTATTATCGAGTACAAGCGGCAAAACAAAAATAGGCAACGAGATACCAGACTGTTTAAAAATATCGATCATCCATCCATCTGGCACAACAATTGCATCAAAGTTTTGGTTCATCTTAACGACCCAATTTTGTGGGATAACAGAGCGCTCTGTTACGGCATATATAATTTTAAGCACGCTTTTATTGGGTAGCGAAGTATATTCTTTCCATGACATTAAGGGACCATCAGTAAAAATAGTAACTCCGTCTAATTCAAAACCTTTTTTTAGAAAGCCTCGTAGAGCATTTTTACTTGTTAGATCGATACTTTGGTTAATAATATCCTTTAGATGCTCAGGTACCTGTTTTACACTCGTCTTGCGTGATTTGATTAAGTTAAGTGGGACATCTTTGTAGAGACAGTTAATAAAAGCTGAAGCATGACGAGACAAGCTAATATTGTCATCTATAAATCCAACAATATTAACGCTATATGGTTTCTTTGTTTCGTAAGAACTCTGGGTTTTATGTGGTTTTTGAGCTTGGCAAAAAAAGATACTCAAAATAACAAGAAGAATGCTTGTATAAAAAAAATTTTTAAACATAAAAATCCTAGTTTCTTTGTTTTTACCAATTAGTGTCTTGTTCGTATCCAAGATCAATTAAGAGCTGATTTAATCTTACATCTTGTTTGAAAGTAGCTTTGATTTCTGGGGTGAAATATTTTTTCCATCCGCCAATTTGGCCTTCTCTAAAGGTCCATGTGCCACCAAAAATATTTTGAGAAATTTCCTGATGTTTTTTGGGTGTTAGATTAATTTTGAGGTGTTGTGCAAGCTTTGTAATAGTCTTAAGTTGTTTTTCAGCCGTACCTCCACCACCAGGTCCAATTAAGTCTTCAAATTTTACGAGCATGAAGTTTTTTGCTTGTGCCCACGGTAGATAGAGTTTGTAAAAATTATATAATCCCGCATCCCAAAGTAGGGGGTAAGCTTCTTGTATTTCTACAGCCCAAGGCAGGTAATGCTTTTTATTACCTGTTATGAGGTCGGTAATAACGTTTTCAAGAAGCGCCTCTTGGCCTTCGCGACTTTTATAAACCATTTTTGCAAATGAAACAACCATGTCGCGCGGATCGCGAATGATTAAAAAGTTAGCATAAGTATGTGTATTAAGAAATTCTTCAAATTGTTGTGTATAGGGCCAATGGTTCCAGAAAGATTTTTTGGTGAGTGATCGTTGCATACGAGCAACCTGGACTTTAGGTATTGGTCCAACGGTTGGGACATGAAACAAGCCTTTGTAATGATGGGGAGGGAGTTGTTTGTTTTTTGCTCTAATAAATGCAAGATGCTCAGGTCTAGGGATTACTTCTTGTGTATATTTATAATCGATTCCAGGAGCTTCAAACAGGGCTAAACATTTAATTAACAGATGAGTTCCGCATTTTGGGATACTTATGCTTAAAATTTTATCTTGGGCAACGTTTTTTTGTTGCTGAGGTCTTATTTTTTCTAGGAATTTTTCACGAGCAATTTTGGCGGTGATATGAACCAGAGGTTTTTTTGTAGTAGTTGCTGCGCAGGCAGGCCCGGTAAGAAAAAAAACATCAAAAAATAGTGTTAATGTAGTTAATGTAGTTAGAAAAAAAAATATATAAAAAGATCTAAAAAATTTTTTTTTATTCATGACTCTCTCTCTTTGCTCTCTCTTGATTCTCTCTTTTTTAAGAAATCTATAACTTTAAGCATTTACATGAAGTGTTATTTAGTCAAGAAATAACGCTTCTATATAGAACAGAATAAAATAGAACAAAATAAAATAGAACAGAATAAAAATAGAATAGAATAAAAATAGAATAGAACAGACAAGATTCTATTTCTTGAGCGCTTGTCTAATTGCTTTGGCCAAATCCTGAGCGATCTTTTCATGGTCCCAACGGTTTATTAAGAGCGCTCGGGCTTTTTTTCGCATGTCGGTAAACTTGTTATAATTTTCAAGAACGTAAGAGATTTTCTTTTCAAGATCAGAAAAATCTGGTTTGCAAGCAACATAATATTTGTCGTTACAGTAAAGATCTGGGACGCTTTGCACAAAGCTTGTGTCTGGCTTGATCACAAGAGCACCAGAATAAATAGCTTCATAATCACGCCAACACCATTCACCGTTACCCCACGGCGAGACGACAATTTTTGATTTTTTAAGCAAATCGAAATACTCTTCTTTTGGTAGCCGTCCTATGTGCGTAACGATATTTAAATTTTTTATTGTTTCAAGTTTTTTAAAAAGCTTTTTTCGGTGGTGTCCCGGAGGTCTCTTTAAATTTACCGTGCCTGCAAAAAATACATCAACAGGACGTTCCTCTTCAAAATCAATAATATTTGTTGTAAGAGGTTTTAAATTATTGCTAAATGCACTCCGGCGCGTGTCCCACAAAACAGATTGTATTTTTCGTTGCATGGTTTTAGAAAATGCTTGAGACTTTCGCTTTTTGAAAGCTGTGTGATCATTGTTTATTATTTTGAAGTGGTATTTTCCAAATGGCGTATCATTATAGAGGCTTTTTGGCCTCAATGTTGTATTTTTAAATAGAGCAATTGTGGAGGGATTTCTTAAAGATTCTTTTGATTTTCCAACGATCGACGCGCTTTCTTCTTCGTCCAGAACAATGATGGGATGTTTTAAAGATTGCATGTTTTTAATTGGTCTTCCAAAGATTAAAATAACGTCTGGGTTCTGATCGACAAAAACTATGTCATTTTTTTCCAAAAGAGGCATCATGATTTTTTTGAATTCAAGCATGCTATCTTTGAAGAAACAATTGAAAATAGGCTGTATTTTCAAAACGTCTGCAGATAAAACATAAGGTATACAGAGAAACAGAAATAAATACTTTATACCGTTATTCATAAGACACACACTCCTACTTATTTTCTAAAAACAAAAAAATTCTATTTCTTGAGTGCTTGTCTAATTGCTTTGGCCAGATCTTGAGCAATTTTTTCATTATCCCAATGATTGGCCAACAAATTCCGAGCCTTTTTTCGCATGTCAGTAAATTTTTGATAGTTTGCAAGAACGTAAGAAATTTTCTTGTGAAGGTCAGAAAAATCTGCTTTACAGGCAACATAGTATTTGTCGTTACAGTAAAGATTTGGGATAGCGTGCACAAAGCTAGTGTCAGGTTTTATAACAACAGCACCAGAATAAATTGCTTCGTAATCGCGCCAGCACCATTCACCATTACCCCACGGAGAGATGACAATTTTTGATTTTTTAAGCAGATCGAAATACTCTTCTTTGGGTAGCCGTCCGATATGTGAAATTATTGTTTTTTTAGGGTTAATTTTTTTTATTGTTTCGAGTTTTTTCACAAGCTGTGTTCTGTGGAGCCCTGGAGTGCTCGATGAATTTATTGTGCCTGCAAAAAATACATCAACGGGGCGCTGTGCATCAAAATCAATAGCGTGCTCTTTAAGATGTTTTAAGGCATCATTAAAAGGGCTCCGGTACGTGTCCCACAAGACTGATTGTATTTTTTGTTGTTCATTCGTAGAAAGAGGACGAACTGCCAACAAGGCTGATCGTATTTTTTGTTGTTCATTCGTAGAAAGAGGACGAACTGCCAACAAGGCTGATCGTATTTTTCGTCGTTCATTCTTAGAATGGGATCTAATTTTTGAATTTCTTAAAGTTGAGGGATTATTTTTTATTATTTTGAAATGATGTTTTTTTAATGGTGTATTGTTATAGAGGCTTTTTGGTCTTAATGTCGTATTTTTAAATATAGCTTTTGTGTAAGGGTTTTTTAGATTTTTTTTTATTTTCCCACAGATTGAGGCACTTTCAGTTTCATCAAAAAGAATATGTGGGTACTTTAATGATCTCATATCTTTAATTGGTCTTCCAAAAATTAAAATAACGTCTGGGTTATCATCAACAAAAACTATGTCATTTTTTTCCAAAAGCGGCAGGATGTTTTTTTTGAATACACGTGCGCTGTCTTGGAAGTGAAAATTGAAAATAGGTTGTACTCTCAAAGCTTCTGAAGATAGAAAATAAGGTACACAGAGAAATAGCACGAAATACTTAACAAAATTTTTCATAAATATCTCCAAGTATTAATTATTCTATAATTATTTTATTGACAAAGAGAGCGGTGGTCGGACTACCCTATAACTTGATAGACTTATCATGGCTCTCTTAATCTATAAAAGAAAGTTATTATGATTTTTATAAAAATTCGTTCAATATTTCAGGTAATTCTTGTTTTTTTGTTGGCTACAAATATTCTTCATGCACGCAAAAATATGCGAGTTTCCCACGAAACAAAGAAAAATAATAAAAATAATGTTGTCTGTATTACTATCCCAAAGTGCGGAACACATCTCTTAATGAAATGTTTGAAGTTGCTTGATTTAAAAAATGCTGCTTTAAAAAATAATCATGTTGTACGCATTTTTCAGGAAGCTCCACTGAGAGAAAGAATGCGAGAGGCTATTGAAATTAACAAAAAAATGGCGCCTAACTACTATAAAGGTATTTTACATGTTCCTTCTGTTGGCGGTTTACCACAGCATATTATCAATCGTATTAATTCTGCTTCAGGTAGAGCTTATGTGGATCATTGGCCTTATACTCGCAAATCAGAACTTTTTTTTGATCAACACACAAAGGCAAATTTTTTTGTCATACGTGATCCCCGTGATATGATTATTTCAATGGCATTTTATATACATAATGGCCTAGATGGTCTTAAGATAGGTGTTAACGACATAATATTGGACTTGATTGATGGCAGAAAAAAACATTTTGTTCCATGGGGTGTTGGCGTTAATTTAGCGTATCCATTGATTTATGATCTTGGAGTAACAGAGTTTTATAAATTATATCTGCCATGGATGAAAGTTGAAAAATTCTATACGGTGAAATTTGAAAATCTTGTAGGTGCTAAGGGCGGAGGATCTGATGAAGTCCAATTGTTAGAAATAAAAAATATCGCCAAGCATTTGGATTTGAAGCTTAATAATAATCAGGCAAAAAATGTTATTGAAAAACTATTTGGCAAGAGTATGACGTTTAGAGAAGGCCAAATTGGCTCTTGGAAAAAATACTTTACCCCCGAAATGAAAGCAGCATATAAAAAAGCACCGGGAGCATGTGAATTATTGATTGCTTTGGGGTATGAAAAAGATAGCAAATGGACTGGAGAGGGAGTAAATACGCGCGGGATAGACGCAAATACCGGTAAAATTGAATAATCAATATAATGGTCGATAATAGTTGCCGTTTGATTCGACCTCTCTCAAACTTTTCGAGAATCGCTCAGCTGATTGGCAATCATCAGGTTGTTATCTATCTAGCCAAAGGGCATTGGAATAAAAAAAATTACTCATGCAATAATTGGTAAGAAACTTTGCGATTTTATTGACAAAGTGAGCGGCTATAAGGCTACACTATGGCTCGTGAGTCGTTTAAGCGCGATCTTAATCAATAAAAGAAAGTTATTATGATTTTCATCAAACTTACTCGAATATTTCATATGATTTTGATTTTTTTATTGCCTATAAATCTTCTTCAGGCTAAACAAGAAAAAACAGAACATCATGGGCGGACGGATTATAAGCCCAAGCAACATAATCACATTATGTGTATTACTATTCCAAAGTGTGGTACGCATCTTTTTCTCAAGTGCTTGACGCAATTTAATTTGGAGAACGTTTCTTTTCGTTACAATCAAGAATTTAAGCTTGATAAAGAAATGAAGAAAGCCATCGAGATTAATAAAAAACTAGCGCCCGACTACTATAGAGGTAAGTTTCATATTCCTTCTGTTGGCGGGCTACCACAAAACCTTACTCGTCGTATGAAGCGGAGTGGGCGCCGAGCTTATTTTGAACATTGGCCTCACACGTCGGAGTCTGAAAAGTTTTTTGATGGCCATACAGGCGCAAATTTCTTTGTTATCCGTGATCCGCGTGACATGATTGTTTCAATGGCATTTTTTTTGCATAAGGGCCCTGATGATCTAAAAATGAATATTAACGATCTTATCTTTGATTTTATTGATGGCAGACAAAAACACTTTGTCCCATGGGGTGTTGGTATCAACGGAGCATACCCACTGCTGTATGAGCACGGCGTGACCGGGTTTTATAAATTGTACTTGCCGTGGATAAAAGCACGTAAGTTTTATACAGTGAAATTTGAAAATCTTGTTGGTTCAAAGGGCGGTGGATCTGATGATGTACAACTATTAGAGATCAAGAATATTGCGAATCATCTGGGGCTAAAACTTAATGACAATCAAGTAAAGAAGATTATAAACGACCTATTTGGTCAGAGCTCAACGTTTAGAGAAGGCAAAATCGGTTCTTGGAAGAAGTATTTTACCCAGGATATGAAGGCGGCATTTAAAAAAGCGCCAGGAGCATGTGATTTGTTGATTGCATTAGGATACGAAAAAGACATGAATTGGTAGAAATAAATAACAGATTGATGCTGCGCTTGTGCAGTAATCATGCGATTTTATTGACAATGTGAGTAGCGATAAGACTACACTATAGCCTGTTGGGAGCTTAAGCACATCTTAAAACCAATACTTAAAACCAATAAAAGAAAGTTATTATGATTTTCATCAAACTTACTCGGATACTGTGCGTGTTTTTGAGTTTTTTATTGTATATCAACTCTCTTGATGCCAAACAAGAAATAATAGAACATCATAGTCGTGCGAGTGACAAGGCCAAGTCACATAAGCATGACAATATTATGTGTGTCACTATTCCAAAGAGCGGTACACATCTTCTGGTGAAGTGTTTAGCGCTCTTGAATTTAAAAAATCTCCCTTTTGCATACAATGAAAAATTTAATCTGGATGAAAAAATGAGGAAAGCTATCGAGCGCAATAAAAAATTAGCGCCAGACTACGACAAAGGCGCTGTGCATATTCCCTCTGTTGGTGTGCAGCCACCACAATACATTGCTCGTGGTATGAAGCGTGGCGGTGGGCATGTCTATAAGGCACATTGGCCTTATACCAGGCAGTCAGAACAATTTTTTGATCAACACACAAAGGCAAATTTTTTTGTTATCCGTGATCCACGTGACATGATTGTTTCAATGGCATTTTTTGTGCATAAGGGCCCAGATGGTCTAAAAATGGATGTTAACGACTTGATTTTTGATTTTATCGACGGAAGACAACAGCATTTTGTTCCATGGGCAGTTGGGATCAATGAAACGTATCCGTTACTTTATGAGCTTGGTGTGACGGGGTTTTATAAACTGTACTTGCCATGGATGAAAGCGCGTAAGTTCTGTACCGTGAAATTTGAAAATCTTATCGGCTCCAAAGGTGGTGGTTCTGATGAAGCACAATTATTGGAAATCAAAAATATTGCGAAGTATCTTGGTTTAAATCTCAATGATAGCCAAGTAAAGAAGGTAATAGACAATCTTTTTGGTCAAAGCTCAACATTTAGAGAGGGCCAAATTGGCTCCTGGAAAAAGTATTTTACCGTTGATATGAAGGCGGCATTTAAAAAAGCTCCAGGGGCATGTGAGCTGCTGATTGCCTTAGGCTATGAAAAAGATACCAAATGGTAGAAGTGCTTGAATAACTTAAAAAAAACGAAGATTTAATAAATTAGAGGGGTTAGTCATGATAGGTTATAGATTTTTTTTATTGCTATCCATTGTTATAACGCTTTTGATTTCTTGTGAAACACAGGCGTCTTTTATAAGGCGTTCAATCCAAATAAATCAAATAAACACAGAAGAGTTGCGTAAAAAAGCTCTTATTGTCGGTGTTACCGGACAAGATGGGGCCTATCTCTCAGAATTTTTGTTAAACAAGGGATATGTTGTTCACGGCGTTAAGCGTCGATCATCGTCAATCAATACCGCAAGAATCGACCATCTCTATGAAGGCCCCTTGAGCGCCAATCAAAACTTTATTTTGCATTATGGTGATATCACCGATGCAAGCAACATGTTACGTATTATTCAGGAAGTGCAACCTGATGAAATATATAATCTTGCTGCCCAAAGTCATGTACAAGTATCATTCGAAATGCCTGCATTTACTGCACAGGTTGACGGACTGGGAACACTCAATTTGCTTGAAGCCATTCGTTGTCTTGGGTTAACAAAAAAAACAAAATTTTATCAAGCGTCGACGAGCGAACTGTTTGGGCTTGTACAGGAGATTCCTCAAAAAGAAACAACCTCTTTTTATCCACGTTCTCCCTATGCTGTTGCCAAACTCTATGGTTTTTGGATCACCAAAAATTATCGTGAAGCTTATGGGATGTTTGCTTGTAACGGGATTTTATTCAATCATGAGTCACCTATTCGTGGTGAAACATTTGTGACAAGAAAAATTACGCGTGCTGTTGTGCGCATTAAATATGGGCTCCAAGATGTTTTGTATTTGGGTAATCTTGACGCCAAGCGTGATTGGGGCCATGCACGCGATTATGTTGAAGCTATGTGGCTTATGTTACAACAGCAAGAACCTGATGATTTTGTTATCGCTACGGGAGAAACCCATACGGTACGCGAATTTGTTGAACTCGCTTTTAAAGAAGTTGGGATAACGATTTCATGGACCGGAGAGGGAGCAAATACGCGCGGCATCGAGGCTAGTACGGGTAAAACACTGGTTATGGTTGATCAAAAATACTTTCGGCCGACTGAAGTAGAGCTTCTTCTTGGCGATGCCACTAAAGCACGTACTATTTTGGGATGGCAGCCTCGTACGACATTTCAAGAACTTGTTACAGAGATGGTGAAAAGCGAAACTCATGTTGCACGTAATATTGTTGCAGGCCTGAAAGGGTAATTTTTAGCTTGGGGAGACGAAATGTTGAAACATCTGTTCTATGGAGTAATTTGTTTAGCAGTTTTTATGGGTCAGTTGGATGCTCATGAACAAGTATTGACGATAGAGTCGCATGAAAACCGATCAAATCAGAATCGCGATAAAGCTTTTGACAAAAGTCAAAAGCCCTATCCTAACAACTTCGTCATTATGTCCTCTCGTTCGCTTTCTGGAATGTTTAGTCTTTTTGATGATGTTTTTGATCTAATCAAACGTTATGAAGTTGGCCATTATAAAGGGATAGAGGTTGATTTTGATGATCGGGGTATTTATTATGAACCAAATCTTGGAAAAAATTGGTGGAGTTACTATTTTGAACCTATAAATCTTGGAAAGAAAAATAATATTAAAAAAATCATGTATCCGGCGAATCCTCGATATATTATTTACTTTAATGATCGCGATCTTTATAAAGAAGAGGCCATTAACCGAAAAGAACTTTTCACTTTAATTCAGAAATATTTTCACGTGAAGCCTCATATTCAAAAAAAGATTGATGCATTTGAAAAAGAAAACTTCAAGAATTACTTTGTGATATCTGTTCATTACCGAGGTACTGACAAAGTAACAATAGCTCCTTCTGTACCCTATGAAAAAATTCCTGAAGAAGTGCTCAAGGTTATTAAGATGTATGGGAATATGAAATACAAGATTTTTGTGGCAACTGACGAACAGGCTTTTTTGAATTATATGATTACTATGTTTGGTGATCTTGTTTGTTATAACAAAGATTCACTGCGATCAACAAATGGCAAACCTGTTCATTTAAATAAAAATTTTAGTCGCTACAAATGCGGCGAAGACGCTATTATTGATTGTATTCTTCTTTCTAAGGGGAATTTTTTGGTTAGAACGAGCTCAAATTTGAGTCGTTGGTCAACATACTTTAATCCTGGTATTCCTGTTGTAAGATTGAATAATCAATATAATGGTCGATAATTAGTTTACCGGTTGATTTTTGATTGGAAAGTCGAAATGTTTAACTATGTATGCTATGTAGTAATTTGCGCAGCTGTTTTTATGAGCCCGTTGTCTGGTAAAATTGGTGAAAAGCCCTATATCACATGCCATTTGCGCGGCCAATTGGGTAATCACCTTCATCAAATTGCTACAACATTAGCCTATGCATGGGACCACAATGCAGAACCAATCTTTCCTGAATTGAATAGAAAAGATTTGAATATTCCAATGAACCGTGAGAGAATCTTTTTTAGACTTTCGTCATCTCCGTTGCCTCGGCCTATACGCCATACTTTTGAGCATCGTAATAACTTTGAAAAAATAGATATTCCTGTGAGGCCCGATCAAAACTTAAACGGTCAGTTTCAAACATGGAAATATTATGATCATCATCGAGAAAAAATTATAAATACTTTTGCTCCCAGCGCCCAAGAACTTAAAAAGATACAAGAAAAACATGCTCAATTATTGAAGCATCCTCTAACCGTTGGTGTGCATGTTCGAACGTTTAATAAAAAATGGAGTAAACTTATTCCCTTTGTTGGGCTTGCCTATTATGAAAAAGCGATGAGTCGTTTTCCATCTGAAGCTCTATTTGTCGTATTTTCAGATCGCATTAACTGGACCAAACATCACTTTGCAAAGTTTAAACGATCAATAATATTTATTGATGGTCAGGATCATATAGAAGACTTTTTTTTAATGTCGATGCTTAAACATAATATCATAGGCAACTCCAGTTTTTCTTGGTGGGCAGCTTATCTCAATAAAAACCCCAATAAAAATGTCATAGCTCCTTCCCATTTTACACGTCCTAGAGGAAGAACAAAAGTAAATGGCAACATGCCTGATTGGTTCGTCATAGACATTAATTATAATCATGCAATTGACTCTTACCCTAAGGATATCTATGACTATGATATTCATTCAACATCGGTTGATGTAGACAAATTGCAGGTTTAAAAGGTTGATTTTTGAGTCAGCAAATAACACAGATATTTTAAGTTTATATCAATTTACTCGGTGAGATCTGATGTTAGCTTGAGGAGCGAAATGTTTAAATATCTATTCTATGCCGTGGTTTTAGCTATGGTTTTTATGGGTCAGTTTGATGCTGGTTGCTATGAAAGTAAGAAAACAAACTTGCTATCACAAGCATTAACCAGAGGACTGTATAAAAATCAATCAAACCAGAATGGCGAGAAAGCTTTTGACAAAACTCAAAATCCCTATCCTAACAACTTTGTTATTCTTGGTAATCGTCCTCAAGGTATGTTCAGCATATTTGATGATGTTTTTGATCTAATAAAACGTTATGAAATTGGTCATTATAAAGGGATAGAAGTTGATTTTGATGATCAGGGGCTTTATTACGAACCAAGTCGTGGAAAAAATTGGTGGTCCTACTATTGTAAGCCTGTGAGTATTGGGAAGAAAAATAATATTAAAAAAATCATGTACCCTAACAAACCTCGATATATTATTTTTTTAAAGAAAGAGGATATGCACCGAAAAGAAATTTTTAACTCGATTCAAAAATATTTTCAGGTGAAGCCTAACATTCAAACTAAAATTGATGTATTTGAAAAAGAAAACTTCAAAGATTATTTTGTAATATCTGTTCATTACCGAGGCACTGACAAAAAAGCAGAAGCGTCCCATGTTCCGTATGAAAAAGTGCCAGAAGAAATTTTCAAGGTCATGAAGACATATGGAAACAAGAAGTACAAAATTTTTGTAGCAACTGATGAACAGGCTTTTTTGAATTATATGATTACTCTATTTGGCGATCGTGTGTGTTATAACAAAGATGCACTACGATCGACCAATGGCAAACCTATTCACAAAGATAAAAATTTCAGTCGCTACAAGTGCGGTGAAGATGCCATTATTGATTGTATTCTTCTTTCAAAGGGAAGTTATTTAATTAGAACAAGCTCGAATTTGAGCCGCTGGTCAACATATTTTAATCCTAATATTCCTGGTGTAAAATTGAATAGTCAGTTTCTCTATGAAAAAATCATCCCAATCGTTGCAATTTGATTTTTAATTAACGAGGCGCAATGTTGAAATATTTATTATATGTCTTAGTTTATTCTACGATTTTGACGAGTCAGTTGTATGCTGGTGTTTATAAAGAACCGCCAACACAATGTCCATCACATGTATCGACGAGCGTGTTGTTGTTCGAAAACCAGTTAGGTGAGAGTCCTAAAAAAGCGCATGGTAAAAAAAAGCCCTACGTCGACAATTTTATCGTTATGAGAGGTCGTAATCATGGGATGTTTCATGTTTTTGATTGCGTCTGCAATTTAATCAAATGCTACGAAGTGGGCAATTGTCGAGGAATAGAAGTTAATTTTGATACAAATGGCGCCTATTACGACCAAGATTATGGAAAAAATTGGTGGAGTTATTATTGTGAGCCTATAATTCTAGGGCAAAAAATTAATGTTAAAACAGTCGTTGGTGCAGGTACGTATATTAATTTTTGGAACAAAAAACCTATTGTTCGAAAAGAAATTTTTAGATTGATCAAAAAATATTTTCATATAAAAGCCCATATTCAAACTAAGATTGATACGTTTGAAAAAGAAAACTTCAAAGATTCTTTTGTAATATCCGTTCATTACCGAGGTACTGACAAAATCGCAGAATCGCCATACGTTCCGTATGAAAAAGTGCCCGAAGAAATTTTAAAAGTCATGAAGACATATGGAAACAAAAAATTCAAGATATTTGTGGCAACTGATGAACAGGCTTTTTTGGATTATATGATTGCTCTATTTGGCGATCGTGTTTGTTATAACAAAGATGCACTAAGGTCGACAAGCGGCAAGCCTGTGCATTTAGATAAAACTTTTAGTCGTTATAAATGTGGTGAAGATGCGCTTATTGATTGTATTCTTCTTTCCAAGGGAAATTTTTTAATTAGATCAAGCTCAAATTTGAGCCGCTGGTCAACATATTTTAATCCCAATATTCGAGTGATAGAGTTGAATGTTCGATATAATGGTCGCAGCATTACCTTGCCTTAAGATGATTTATTTTCTGTTATCGATGACCCGTACTTCATCAATAATTAATGTTTTTTTATCCCAATGCGCTTTGATTGGATTGATAACGACCTGGTGGTCGCCAATATTTTGGGCCATTATCGACAAGCTTGATTGTGGTCGAATCAGGCAGTCAAACTGTGCCATACCAAATAAATCATCGAGTACATTAACATTATGAGCATTATCTTTCTGTCGCGTTGCAAAGGTAATTTTGAAACCTTTTAATGCTGTTTTAAACAGATTTACGATGCGTTGAGGGTTTTTGTCATCAGTAAAAATATGTGCATATAACGGCTTTTTATCAAACATCTTTGAAAGGTTTTTAAGTTGGTCGATGTAATATTGGTTTGGCGGGAATTTAAGCGGAAATCTTACATCGGCAAATTGAGCTTTAGATAAAAGTGGGCTATCAAAACCGCCTCCTTTGCGGACATGTACAGCAACCGTTATCTGATCTTTTGGTCTAAAGATAGTTTGTAATTGGGTTCGAGAACTTATCCTGTGTTTAATTATTTTGCGAAAAGCAGGATCATTTTTTATTTCGTCAGGGACGCTTTTTCCTAGATTCAAGCCAACAATATACAATGTCTCATTATCCCGTTTAATAGATGTATAATCAAAGTTACTGTCAAGATTGATAACATGTTTAAAATTGCGTGCTTTTTTTTCGTCAAAGCGCACTTCTTCTTCGATATCCATAACGAATTGCTCACCAAATTGATTACCATTGCGAGATAGACGTTTATATAACAATGGTATGTTGCATGCATATGATAGCAATTTACCATGATAATATTTTGTAAGCTGATCACCAAGTCTGCCTACGAGAGTATACGTAATAGCACTTGTAGCTGGTTTTTCAGCACATATGGTCATAAAGCTCAAAACAGAAAACAAAAAAAAGTTTTTCATAATATTCATAATGACCCAGTATATTTTGGGAATTAAAAACGGTGACATATTTAAAATAATATAAAAAACGTAGTAACAGCTTTGTAAAGAGAATGGATAAATGATGTTAGCGCAACGAGATAAAAAATTCAGGGGCTATAAATGTGGTGAATATGTCATTATTTATCGAGTTGTTTTTTCTAATTGAATTATTAGCATTATAGTTACTATAATAGTTACTATAATAGTTACTATAATGGTCGCACTTTTATCTTTAATTGGTGAGGGCAAAATGTTAAAAGATCTTTTTTATCGACTATTTTACCTATTATTTTTTTCTATGATTTTGATTTGTCAGTTGTCTGCTGGAGGCCATACTAGCTATAAAAAATGGCCATTGCCATTAGCGAAGGAACGGCGTGAAAAGCGATCAAGCCAGCGTCGCAACGGAGCGCTTGGAATACGAAAGTTCCATCGTGACAATTTCATAGTTCTGACCGGTCGTGAAACTGGTATGTTTCATGTTTTTGATTGTGTTTGCAATTTAATAAGATGTTATGAAGTAGGGAACTGCCGAGGGATAGAGGTTAATTTTGGTACGCATGGCGTTTATTATGAACCCAGTCACGGAAAAAATTGGTGGAGCTACTACTGCAAGCCTATAAGGTTTGGACAGGAAATTAATGTTAAAGCTGTTTCTGGCGGGGGTTCCTATATTAATTTCCTGAGGAAAAAAACTGTTCGAAAAGAAATTTTTAACCTGGTTCAAAGATATATTCACATAAAAGAGCATATTAAAACTAAAATTGATATATTCGAAAAAGAAAACTTTAAAAATAGTTTTGTAATATCTGTACATTATCGAGGTACTGATAAAATTGCAGAAGCACCATATGTTTCATATGAAAAAGTTTCAGAAGAAGTAGTTAAAGTTCTTAAAAAATCTGGTGACAAGAAGTACAAGATTTTTGTAGCAACTGACGAACAGGCTTTTTTAGATTACATGATTAATTTATTTGGTGATCGTGTATGTTATTATAAAGACGCGATTAGATCAACAAACGGGATCCCCGTACATTTGGATAAAAAGCTTGATCATTACAAATGTGGGGAAGATGCTCTTGTTGATTGTATTCTTCTTTCTAGAGGAAATTTTTTAATTAGATCGAGTTCGAATTTGAGTCGCTGGTCAACCTATTTTAATCCAAATATTCCTGTCGTAGAATTGAATACACGGTATAATATACATCAGCCGTGAATATCAGGTTTTTGATAAATTTATAAAATATACTTCGTTTGACACATCTTGAATAACTTTTATAGACTCATATAAAAAAAGAGTTTTTAGGAGAGTTCATGAAGAAGTTCACGAAAAAGTTTTTCGCGATAGGGTTGCAAACGTTAATAGTATGCTCGATTAGTACAATTTTTTGTAATAATCAAAATACTTGCCAAGAACAGTATTTAACAAGAGCTGAACATGAAGATTATCATCGGGTATCAAAATCGTATGATAAAACGCGCATTCCTGTGGGGACACGAATTATTCTGAACGAACTGTCTAGTTTGTCTGTTCCAGTAAAACAGCAAGTAATTCTTGATGGAGGCTGTGGGAGTGGGAACTACCTTGTTGCTTTGCATGACAGTGTTGGTTTTATACATGGCGTTGATATTAATACGTCTATGCTTGAAAAAGCCAAGAACAAAGTTAAAAATGCCAATAATATTATTTTTAAAACGGGCTCAATTTTAGCGTTGCCCTACGAAAATAACATGTTTGATGGAATGATTGTCAATCAAGTTTTGCATCATCTCGAAACAGTTGAAACTGTCGAAAAATATTCAAATTTGCGCGTTCTTGTGCGTGAGGCATATAGGGTTTTAAAGCCTGGTGGGCTCTTTATTTTAAACGTTTCAAGCCATGAACAATGGATAGATGGGTTTTGGTTTTATGCGCTTATCCCGCAAGCCCGTGATAAATTTCTTAAAAAACACATATCACTACCAGGCTTGCAAAACATGCTTCTTGATGAAAAATTTATGATTAAAACAATGGTGACACCGGTTGATGAAGTTCTTCAGTCTTCGTCATATTTTGACCCATTGGGCCCCCTTGATAAAACATTTAGAGAGGGCGATTCTACCTGGGCACTTGCTACTCCTGAAGAACTTGAACATGCTTTGGCTTTTGTTCGAGAAATGCAAAAAAATGGAACACTTGAACAATATTTTATAGATCGTGAGCGTAAAAGAATGTTGGTAGGTCAGACGACGTTTCTTGTTGCTCAAAAACCACAGGTTTTTTAAATGATAGTACGTTTAATTTTGAGTGCATGTCTATTGGGTACGTTTTTTGAAAAGACCTATGCACAACAAATAACAATTTCTGGTTTACGTGATGAAATAACTCAGAACCCTGAATGTCCAAAAAATCTAGAGTCAATTAAGTCTATTACTGGTAACAATTATTGTGATAGAGCAACATTTTATACGACCGTAACTCAGTTTGTTAATTTTCATGATATATATTTGAACAATCTTGATTGGGCAGGCCAGAAGGCTTTGTTATCTAAAAATTTATTAGAGAATAATTTTTTTATGTATATCCAAAAAATTATCATTAAGCCTGAGTCAGAGATTGTATTTTTTGGAGATCTTCATGGCTCGATACATTCGTTAGTACGAAGCTTAGAACATCTTATTGATCGAGGGTATCTTGATAATAACTTTACTATTATAAAAGATAATTTTTATATAGTATTTCTTGGTGACTATGTTGATCGTGGGAATTATGGCGTTGAAGTTTTGTCGACGTTATTTACATTAAAACTTGTTAATCCCGATAATGTTTTTGTAATACGTGGCAATCACGAAAATATGAAAGCTCATCAAAACTGGGGTTTTCATGCAGAATTAAAGCATAAATTTAATGATATCTCACAAGATCTTGCAAGTCTGTTGCAAAGGGCTTATATGCGCATGCCAGCAGCGTTATTTATTGGTATGCCGACAGATCAAATAGATCAAGTAAATAAAAAAAAAATTAAATATATTTTGTGTTGCCATGGTGGTCCCGATTTTGGCTTTAATCCGAACGGGTTATTGCAAACAAAGAGTTCTCACGCAGCATGTATATTTGATATGTCAAATCAACAGATAGTAGTACAAAAATATTATAAACAGAAAAATAAATCGATTACTCGATTTGCGTCAAAGCAATTAATTAAAAGCAAAGTTCAGGAAACCATTTTACTTAAAAATATAGGGTTTTTATGGAACGATTTTGATAATACTGGGCGTGATACTGATGTTGTTGTAGGGCGTGCATGGAAATTGGGTCAAGATTTTACAAAGTATTTATTGTCTTTGTGGAGTGGGCAAAATTATACAGTCTCTATGATTATTAGGGGTCATCAGCACGATTCATCAATGTATACAGATCTTGTAAAGAGTAAGGGTTGTTATGCTCTCTGGAACTATCAAGTATTAACACTATTTTCAGCTCCTGCTGCGCTTCACACAGTAGCTGATCTGAGAAGCGGCCAAAAAAATTGTTTTAGTACACCGTTCAATTATGATTCTTTTGTGAGTATACATATGGGAAATATGAAAAATATGGGGAAAAGTGACGGGGACTTTGCAATTAATCACCATTGGGCGTCATGTGACCCAACAAAAAATATTTTCGAGTCTGTTGAGTCTGTCTGGCACGAAGAAAAAGTTACTCTTTTTTAAAGGGTCTATGTTTTGCTCGTTTTTTTATCATAGTTTTTTTTAAAAACCGTATTTGTTGATCTACATAACTCCTGATATTTTTTGTAGAGTTCTGCCGAATTGGTCATCAAATATTCATCAGTTATAAGATTATTCGGCCCCAGAATGACCAGTTTTGGTTTAGCCAAATTGAGGTAACGTGGAGTTAATTTTTCAGCGAGATATTGCTTAACCCATTCACGACCTTGTGGTGCTAAGGCGAGGTAGTGATTATAGTTTTGATAAACGTTACGCAGCGCTTTTCTGACGTCGCATATATTACAATTAAAGTCGCTCCCAATAAATTGTCCCATGGGTACATAATAAGCAGGCTCTTTGATATTTGATGGAACTGGACACACAAGGCCTGATTTACAAATAATTTTATGAGCGGTATTGTCAGACAAAATGCATGGAATTCCTGCTGCCAATGCTTCTCTAGGAGTAATTGAAAAACCTTCACCTTTGGAAACAAACGCATAACAATCGAGCGAACTTATAAAATTTTCATATTCTTGGCGTGAGTATTTTTTTTGAGAAATTTCTACGTTAGTAATCTGATATTGCTTTTGTACGTATAATAATTGTCGCATGCTAAAGCTATAAGCTTCTGAAGCTCCGTGTAATTTAAGCTTGAAATTAGGATTATTACCAAATTCTTCTGCAAATGCACGGAGCAGAAGTATATGGTTTTTTCTAGGTGTAAAGGCACCAGTCATACCAAAAACAAATGGCTTGTTATTATTTTTGACATTTTTGAGTGGAATCGTAAGAAGCGACTGTAAGTTAGGATCTAGTACAAGAGGTAACACAAAAATTGGAAGATTTACGCCTGATTGCTTAAAAATATCTATCATCCATTCATCTGGTACGACAATCGCATCGAAATTTTGATTCATTTTCATGACGACATCTTGTGGAATGACTGAGCGCTCTGTAACGGCATACATGATTTTGACCTGGCTTTTATTGGGGAGTGAAAGATATTCATGCCAAGAACATGACAAGCCAACAGTAAATACGGTAAGTCCGGTTAACACAAAGTCTTTTTCTAAGGCATTTTTGAGGGCTTTTTTATTTGTTAAATCAACACCGGGATATATACTATTTTTGAGATATTCAGGGATATCTTGTAAATTGGTCTTGTGCGATTTAATTAATGTGAGAGGCATATCTTTTTGTAGACATTTGATAAAAGCCAATGTATGCCGAGATAAACTAACACGGTCATTGATAAACCCAACAATGTTAACATTGTACAGTTTTTGTGCTTGGCAAAAAAAGGTACTCAGAGTGGCAAGAAAGATTCCCGCATATAATTTTTTTTTAAACATAAAAAATCCTAAGCCTTGTCTTGAAACGTTTTAAAAATTGTATCTGTCGATTTGCACAATTGCTGATATTTATTAAAAAGTGTTTTTGAGTTTGTCACGATATGTTCATGAGTAATACTATTGTTCGCACCTAGAATAACCATTTTTGGTCTCACAAGATTCATATATTTTTGCTTTAGGTTTTCTGCATGATACTGTTGGACCCAAGTTCTTCCTATATTTGCTTTTATAAGATGCTCTTGATAATTTTCATAAACATCTCGCAACGCTTTTCTGACATCTTTTATTGTACAGTTAAAATCATATCCCAAGAGTCTTCGAGCAAAATTGCAGTATGATGGCTCGGGAATATTTGCAGGAACAGCATAGACGCATTGAGCGTCACAGATAACTTTGTGTGCTGTATTATTAGATAAAATACATGGAATTCCACTCGCCAAAGCTTCTCGAGGGGTTATTGAAAAACCTTCAGCCTTCGAAACAAGAACATAACAATCAAGTGATGTGATAAAGTTTTCGTACTCCTGGCGAGTAAATGCTTTATATTCAAGCATAATATTTGGAGTTTTTATTTTTTCAAGTTCCTTTAAAACAGTTGAAAACCCAGATTCAAAGCGTCCATGCATTTTTAATATGATATCATGATTGTTTCCAAATTCTGCAACAAAAGCTTTTACAAGTAATTCATGGTTTTTTCGAGCCCAAAATCCACCAGAAAAACCAAAAACAAACGGTTTATTACATGCTTGTTTTATGGGTTTTTTAAGTAACGATTCAAGATCTAATGCTAAGGGGAGTGTGAATATTGGAACAGAAACCCCTGAGTTTTTATAAACATCAACTAACCATCCATCAGCAACAACAATCGCATCAAAATTTTTATTAATTTGTCCTGCCCATTCATGGGGTATTAAAGTTCTTTCAGTGACGCAATAAGCAATTTTTATTGTGCTTTCGTTACAAATCGATAAATATTTTTGCCAACCGTCGATAAATGTATCAGTGTAAATGGTGATCCCCGTAATTTTTTTTTCTGTGCGCAAAGGCTCTTGAGTAATTTTTTTATTTGTTAAATCGATGCCAGTGTTTGTAATACGTTCAAAATAATCAGGGAGATCTTTAAAGTTACATGGTCTTGTTTTTATAAATGTAATATCAGCGTCTTTGCGTAAACACTCAATAAAACTTGATGTATGGCGAGATATGCTTCGTATATCGTCAAAAAAGCCAACAATATTTATAGAATATTGTTGGCTTTTTTGTGCATAACAAACAGAAAAAAAAGTAATTATTAAAATAAAAAATTGCATTACTTTAGGTGAGATATTTTGGCACATAGTGCTTACCAATTACAGTCTTTTTCGTATCCGAGAGTAATAAGCATTTGCATAAGTTCACTATTTGCTTTAAACGCTTTTTTTACTGCAGGTGTAAACTCTTTTTTCCAGGAATCAATTTTGCCTTCTCTAAATGTATTGGTATCTCCAAAGAGATTATTTGCTATGTGTTTTATTTCTTCATCGCTACGAGTTAGCCCAAAATGTTGCGTAATATTCTTAATTTCTTGAATTTGTGTTTGTTCGCTACCGCCTCCTCGAGGACCTACTAAGTTTTCAAATCGTACGGTATAAAAATTTTTTGCCTTCATCCAAGGTATAAATCGGTTATAAAATCCAAGAATTCCAATACGCCATAAAAGATCTAATTTAAATAAAATTTCGTCTGGCTGGATCTGTTGAAATTGTGAGTGCCTTGCCATGGGAATAAAGTTTTCATTTCGGGCAAGAATAAAATCGAGTAATAACTCTTCGATTGATCTTTTTTGAGCGCCGATACGTTTTTTTTTGGTTGCAAATGCAGCTGAAACCAGTTGTGATCGAGGATCGCGTATTAAAAAAAGATTTGCATAGGTGTTTTGTTCAACAAATTTTTCAGTTTTTTCTGTATGCAAAAGATGTCGTGTAATTATTTTTTGATCCTTAAAAATATTCACTAATGATGGATGTTCAGAATTATGCATATTCGTTACATGATACGCAGTACTGGCTTTTTTATGAGAAAATTTAACGCCATCCATATTCAGAAGTATTATACATTTTTTTAAAAGATGTGTGCCTGATTTAGGAACAGTTACTATTAGGCTTTTATGTGCATTATTTTTGTTTGCGATTATAGGCAAAAAACTAAATAAGAACAGAAGTAAGAGATTTGCTAAATAAAGCCGTTTATTTTTATGCGATAGTGTCATGATATGGTCTCCTAATTGTTTTAATTATTATTCAAAAATTATCTAGCGAGCACACAACTACCAGCTTGTATCTTTTTCATACCCTAAATTAATAAGCAATTGCAAGAGTTCTGGGCGGCTTTTGAAAGCCTGTTTTACAGCAGGCGTAAAATACTGTTTCCAGTCATCAATTTTGCCTGTTCTAAAAGTTCCTGTATTACCATAAAGATTGTTTTGTATATCGATAATTTTTTGATCAGTAAGTTCTAGTCCTAAGTGTTTACCAATATTTTTAATTTCTTGGGCTTGTGCTTCGAGTGTACCGCCACCGTGTATTCCAACGAGATTTTCAAACTTTACCGTGTAAAAATTTTTTACGTTTATCCATGGAAGATACTGGTTATAAAATTCATACAGTCCCATTTTCCAATATAAACATGAAAACATTGGGTGCTTTTGAATGGGTAAAAAGCTTTCTTCATGTGCCATGATTGCATCAATAAGCATTTTTTCAAAACTTATATCCGCTTTTCTGAACGTGAAAGCTTGTGATACAAGCTGTGCCCTTGGGTCTCTGAGTACAAAAAAATTTGCATATGTATGTTTGCTCACAAATTTTTCAGCTTCTGGGCTATGTACAAGATGCCGAGCAAGAGCCCTGTTCTCGTGTACTCTTGAGATTTTAGTATTATTGATATTATTATTATTGTGTACAGGAGTTTTCCAGTACTTTAACGTCTCTTCTATCGGCAGTGCGATTGTTTCGTTATTTTGTTTGAGTGTTGTTTTTAAGCCTGGATTATGCGGCGATTTCCAGTATTCAAAGCTTAAATCTTGTATGCCCAGTAACGTGATACATTTCATGAGTAAATGTGTACCTGATTGGGGGATTGTTATGCACATTACTTTATTATTATCTTGTGTTAATTCGTGAGTTTTTTCTTGAATACTTGGTAAAATTTTTCCTGTTAATACCAGTAAAAAAAATAACGTATAACATAATTTTTTCGACATAATTCTCCCATAATTTAATATCACCAGTTTGTATCTTGTTCGTATCCCAAATCGATCAATAATTGTAACAACCGCGCGTCTTGTTTGAAAATTTCTTTTATAGTAGGAGTAAAAGAGTTCTTCCAGGAGCCAATTTGGCCTTCTCTAAAAGTCGACGTTCCACCAAAAAGTTTTTGTATGATATCATTTGTTACTTGTTCTGTTGTTACAATACCCAAATGAGCGCCTATTTTTTTAATAGTTTGAATCTGTTTTTCAGATGAACCTCCGCCATGGTGTCCAACAAGCTCTTCAAATCTTACGACAAGAAAATTTTTTGCTTGTGCCCATGGGATATAACGTTGGTAAAAATTATAAAGCCCGAGATCCCATAACATAGGATAGGTTTGTTGTATTTCTACTCCCCAGGGCACATAATACTGTTTATTACCCGTGATAAGATCAGTAATAATATTCTCGAGTGATATTTCTTGTTGGTTAATGTGAAGATCTGGATGATTTTCTGGTCGTTTCTGTATCATTTGTGCAAACGATACGACCATATCACGCGGGTCACGTATAATTAAGAAATTTGCATACGTATGATTATGTAAGTAATTTTCAAACTCGTGAGTATAAAACCAGTGGGTCCAGAATAATTTTTTCGTGTGAAGATTTTCAATACGATGTATAACACCTTCTGGAAGCGGGCCCATTTTAGAAATATCAAACAGGCCTGTATAGTGCAATGGTGGTTTATGTTTATTACTTTCACGTATTTTTACCAAATCTTGAGGCGATGGCTTTGTGCTATAGTTATAGTTATACGATAGTTTTTTATCATTAAAAAGTGTTAAGCATTTGAGTAATAAATGAGTTCCTGATTTTGGGATGCTAATACTCATAACTTTATCATGTTTATTAACAGGTCTGTTATTTTGTTTATTAAGAGTTTTTGATAAAATATTGTTCGAAAAAAATATACAGATATATAAGCATGTAATTTTAAAAAATTTTTTCATATTTTTCTCATACAATACTCTTAAATATCTGTTCAAGCTTGAGGAGATTGGCGCTATTTGAAAAATTTTCTTGAATCTTATAATAGGCGTTATTGCCCAATATCTTTCTGTACGATGGTTGGTCGATTAACAACTCAATTTTTTCAGCAAGATCATCGAGATTATTATTTTCAAACAAAAGACCTGTTGATTCGTGACGAATAATAGACTCAGCACCGGTACCAGTAGCCCCAATTGAGGGTTTTTTCATCAGTCCAGCCTCAAGATGAACTATGCCGAACGATTCGTTACTACTTGCAAGTACGTGAAAGTCTGAATGATAAAGAATATCCGGGGTTTTTTGAGAAAATCCTACAAAATGTACAAAATTATTAATCTCTAATTCGCGTGCCATTTTTTTGAGATATTCCATACGCGCACCTGATCCAACAAGAATAAGGTGCATGGGCTTTTTTTTCTCAACTATTATTTTTCTGACTGCTTTAAATAATAACGGATGATTTTTAAAGTTTAAATTTGAATACATATTGCCAATAGAGCATATAACCGGAAGATCTTGCGTATCAATATTAAATTCTTGTTTAAAAAATAGTTTTTGTGTTTGAGTTGTCGAAAAGTTTAAAAATCTTTCTTCGTCAAAAAATGGCTGCATAGATACGATTTTTTGTATAGTAAGATTATGTTCTGTATTAAGTGTATTAAAAGTATCAACAAGATTTTGGCTTATACCAACAACACAATTAATATCTTTAAGCTCTTGTACGTTATGTATATTCTGTATATCGTCCATATGTTGAAAAAAGATTATTTTTATAGGTAGACCAGTAGAAGAAAAAGAAGAAGAATAAGAAGAAAGAGAGCGCTTAATTTTTTGAGCTCGTATAAGATCTTCACGTTTGTTGCACAAGATAAAAACCTGTTTGTTTTGTTTACAAATATTTTCAAGAAAACCAAGTAACTCTGAATCTTGTTGTATTGACGTATTGAGTTCTTTAAGAGCTTGATTAAGTCGTGATGGTGACGATTTATTTGAAAAAATCGCTACAGGATAGCCATTTTTTTCAAGCGTTTTGTATAGATTAAGAACATGTGTTGTGATACCACTCCATAGTGTCGACGATAAATTTAGGATAATAACCTGGGGCTTTTCTGTTACTTTATCTTCAGGTTTTATATGACCAAAAGCTTGTAAGACTAAAAAAAAACTTGTTAATACGAGTAAATTTTTTAATTTCATGATTGTGCAACAGCCTCAAGTAAAAGTTCTAATTTTTTGAACTGCATATCATTAGAAAAGTTTGAACGTACATGAGTATATGCTTGCTCGCCCATTTCTTTTCGTTGTGCAGGGTTATCAATAAGCTTTTCAAGGGCATTAACCAGGTCATTTTCTTCGCCATTATTAAATAGTAACCCAGTAATATCAGGAATAATTATTGCAGTAGCGCCTGTCTTGGTAGCTCCAATTGATGGCTTTTTCATGAGTCCAGCTTCAACGTGAACTTGTCCAAAAGCTTCTTGGTTACTTGTTAGAACGTGTATATCGCAGTTATGTAAAAGAGTTGGTATGTCTGCCACAAAGCCCAAAAAGTGAACATAGTTACCAATACCCATATCGTGTGCCATTTTTTCAAAAAACTCTTTTTTATCTCCTGAGCCTGCAATCATGACGTGTATAGACTTATTTTTAACGATAATTAATTTTCTTATTGCTTGTAATAACAGGCCATGATTTTTATGCAAAACGTTTGCGTACATATTGCCAATCATACATGCAATCGTGGTATTCTCAGGACTCTTATCAAACGTAATATTAAATTTTTCTTTAAAATAATTTTCTTGTGATGTTCGTGTTAAAAAATTATTTTCTAAATCTTTTGTAAAAAAATTAAAAAACTTATCTTCATCAAAAAACGGAGGAATATACATGATATTTTTAATACCAAGATTTTTTATTTTATTAACATGATTAAAATAGGCAGTAATTTCGGGGCTGACTGCAATAACACCATCAAGCTTTTTCCATGAATCTATCGCAAGTTTATACGTTCCCGTTACCGGTACATGACGTACCCCAATAATTTTTAGAGGTAACTTTTTTGCAACTTTTTTTGCCGCATGAAGCGTTATAGAAGATGGGCACATGATAATATCGATAGCAAGTTCTTTGCATGCGTTATAGATATCGTCACTGATATGTTTATCTGCTAATTTTCGTGAGGGTAAGCCTAATTGTGTTACAACTGATTCCATTAGCGATCCAGGGGCAACTAAAATATTTGCATAATATCCGTTTTTTATAAGCATTTTATAGCGATTAAGCGTATGGTTTTCTATGCCGCCCCAGTATTTTGTTTTAAAGTGTACGAGCAAAACTCGAGGAAATTTTTTCGGGCTTATTGGCTTTTGACCAGTGTCTGTATTACCAATTACTGTATGTGTTAAAAAAACTGATAAAAAAAGAAATAAGCTCATGTACTGTGTTCGTTGTGATAAAATTTTCATAATGGTTCTTTCATCGATATTATCTTGTCATCCTGCCTGTCATCCGAAGCTACCTGAGCGTAGGATGAAACTTGCCTGCCCTTGCGTTTACTCCTGAGCCCTGTCGAAGGGCACCTGGGCAAAGTAGGGTTTCAGGATCTAAATCATTTAATTTATTGTGATTTTAGGCTCTTTCAAAAAATCATATTTTTTTTGTTGGATTATTATGTTCGAGTAAAATTTTTCAAGATCTTGAGTTTTTGTAATATTTTTACGTCGGGCTTCGTTGTTATAAACATAGAGCGTGTCAGGTATAAACTGGAGCCGATGACCTGCCATTTCAAGTAACGGATTAATAATAGCGCGCTCTTCACAAGCTTTAAAAAAGTCGTTTTTATACGTGAGATCTTCTTTTTTTATAAGCTTAAAAAGCCAAGCATAAAATGTTTGTGGCTTTCCAACGATCGATCTGTAAGTGCGAAAAGATCGTTTTGCTACAATTGTTTTTGGAATTTTTTTACAGAGCTCAATTTTTCTTGTTGGCCAATTAACAAAGCTTCCGTAGGTTACCCAGATATTTTTATCGTCATATATTTTATTAATGAGCGTTAAAAAATTTTGGTTATCATACCAATCGCTACTATCGCAATAGGTAACTATTGCATGGTCGGGTAGGTTTTGAATAACGTTATAGATATTTTCAAGATTATATACGTGCCTGGTGTTATGAGGGTTATAAATAAACGTGATTTTGTCAGCCCATTTTTTTTCTTGTACATACTGCGTAATAGTGTCGTGAGAACTGTTACGAGAACTATCAAGCACATAGAGTACGTGAAAATTTGAGTAATCTTGTGTCATAATCGAATCAAGATTTTTTTTATAGCCATAGTTATTATTGTTATTATTATCGTGATTATTATTTCCCAGGACAATAATATATATAAGTTTCTCGGTTTTTGGTTGCACTCTTCTGAGGCGATTCCAAAGACATGTAGGATTGAGCTTTTGTTCGAGCTTGACTAATTCGTGGGCAAGAATTTTTTTGTTTTTTTCAACCTGCTGCTTCTTGAACTGATCGATAGCATTGACCCGTTCAATGATATTTTTTTTAACGTCGTAGGGTGATGCGCCCAAAAAAAATACAGTAACAATAAGACTATAAATACGTATATGCTTCATAGACTCTCTCTTTTTTTTTAATAACATAACTTTTTATAAGTTATTATCAAAAGAATGGTCTATCGATATAAGAAAAGCAATTTTTTTTTACGTAATTTTTTACAGTACCAAGAAACTCTAAACGCTTGCTTTGGTTATCCCAATATTGCTAGGCTCGATAAAAATAAAGATATTTATCGTGCTTATCAAGAGGGAGCGGGTTGTGAAGATTATAAAAAATGTTTTTTTACTGAGCATGATGGGGTTGTTTTGTGGCTTATGTGCCCAAGCACCAATAACAAAAGTAATAGAAAAACAATGGCTTGTTGTAGGGGCTGGGCCTGCAGGTATTGTGTCAGTTGGTGGGTTGCTTGATTATGGTATAGCTCCTGAGACTATAGCATGGGTTGATCCCGTATTTACTGGTGGACGTTTTAGGCTCTTTGAATATGTTCTTGGTAATACAAAAGTAAGCAGATTGCTTAACGCTTTTTTATCATTTAAAGCTTTTGAACATGGAAAATGTGCTTGTTTAGAGAGTCTTAAGCAGGCAAATCAAGAGCGATGCTGTCCATTGCGCTTTGTACATGTTCCATTAAATTGTGTCACCAGACATCTGCGAACAAAAGTAGACAGTTATTGTGATATGGTCACGTATCTTGAAAAAAAAGATTCTGGCTGGCTTGTTCATACAAACGATCAGATTATTAACACCCAAAACGTTATACTTGCTTCAGGTGCTCATCCACGAATCATGAACTATCCAAGTCCTCCTGCGCCTCCTGCAATAGATGTCGAAGTTGCATTTAATCCTGAGCTTTTAAAAAAAATGGTGACGCCAGATGACGTTGTCGCTGTTTTTGGTGGTGCAGACTCAGCAATGCTTGCAATTAAAAACTTGTCAGAGCTTGGTGTTAAGACGATTATTAATTTTTACCGTACTCCATTACGTTTTAGTCATGGACAAAAAGAGCGGCTTTCACGATTTACGTGTATAAAAGGTTTAGATACGCGCATTGAATTTGCAGACGAAGGCCTTGGCGGCGGAATTGCAGAATGGGCTGTTGAACACGTGTTGATGCACCCGCTTAAAAACCTTGTTCGTATGAAGAGTACCGACGCAATAATCAGTGAACATTTGCCGCAATGTACTAAAGTTATTTTTGGTGTTGGTTATGAACCTGATGAGATAGCAAGTAACGTACAAAATATTTATAGTTCTTTTGATTATAAAACCGGTCGTATTGCACCAGGTTTATTTGGCATAGGAATAGCGTTTCCCGGCAAAGGGTTTGCAGCATCTGGTAATCTTGTGTCACAAATTGGTCTACCAAGCTTTTCAAAATATGCGCTGCGTGTTATTCCCGGATGGATTGCACAAGCGGGTGCTTAAAACGCTTCACCGAGTGTTAAATACCATGTATACGACGACTCACCAGGGAGCTTAGTTTTCCATTTCCAGCCAATATCAAAACGGAAGGCGCCAATCGGCGTCTTGTATCGCAGGCCAAAGCCTGAAGATGGGAACCATGTGCCTTTAAAGCCTGGTAGTCCAGACTGACTCAAAGCGCCAACGTCTTGGAAGAGTACCATACCCAGTGATTTATAGAGTGGGAATCTGAGCTCTAAATTACCATTGATCATAGAACTGCCACCCTGTATGGTATAAATTGTTTTTGGTTTACCATCTTCTATTTTGATCGATTTACCTAACGGTGGCAACGCGTCTTTCTCGTAGCCCCTCACAGAATACGGTCCACCCAAATAAAATCTTTCGCTGGGCATTATATGATCAAATCTACGTCTAAAAATATGGCCAAATCTGATACGTGCTGCAAGAATTACATCGTTATAAACAGGATAAAATGCTGATTGATCGATCATTAAGCGCGCTGAAATATCGCCTTTGTTTTCGGGGAACATTGTTTTGAGTGAATAAAAACCAAGCGTCCCTTTTTTTGTGTTAACTCGATCGTCAAGCTTGTCGATAATCAGCGTTGGTTCTATAAAAAAGTATGGGAGTGTTTTATTAATATATGCAGGATCAAGGTTTAAGTTACCACGGACTCGAGTTGTCCTGAGCCATTCGTTACCGATATTTAAGCCCCAGTGATAGTCTTGCTTATATTCATCACTGAGCCCAAATAAAAACCCGTATTGTGTTGCTTCATAGGCCGAACCACTTTCTCCAACTTGTACCGGTTGAACGTATTTATTTGCAAAGCCTTTAAATTGTCCCATCGCAGAGGTAAAATCAAACGGCGATGGTTGTTGATACGCAAAGTTTAGGTTTTTATCGAATCTGGTCCAGTCTGCGTTGACTGAAAGCTTGTCTGCACGGTTTGTTGGGTTTTTTACAACAAGCGATGCCCCGAATTTTGGCGTGCTTTGGCGTTTAAACAGAAAGTTTTTACTGGTTAAAAAATATCCAGCGCGTAAGCGAAGTTCTACAGGGTCGTCATCGATAAGTGTGAGAATAACAGGCTTATGACTCTTTCGACTCGCAAGTTGGTGTGGTTGTAGCTGAATAGATTTAAACAGATCAAGACGTTTTAGCTTTTTTCGTGTTAGATCAAGTTTTTCTCGGCTCCAAACATCCCCTTTTTTAAATTTTAACTCTTTCATGATGCGCTTAAAAGAGAGTTTTGTATTTCCTCGAACAATAACTTTGCCAAACTTTACTCGTTTACCCAGGTGAATTTTCCAGCGTACAACGATTTTAATAGCGTTTGGTTTGTCGATATGTTCGACTGGGAATATAAGCAGTTCTGGTTGAACGTCAACATACCAGTAGCCCTTTTTTTGAAAGTGCGACATCAGAAAAACTCGTTGTTCTTGAAGCCAGTTACTATTAAACGGCACTAATTCTGTCGTTTGTAACGTATATTTCTTAAAAAACTCTGCCGTTTCAAGCTCTTTAAAGCCTTCAACTTCAAAGCCACCCCAAAATCGTTGTTTTTCTTTTGATATACTCAATTGTATTGTATACATGCCGGTTTTTTTGTTGCGCATGAATCGTTGTTCGATAATTTTAAAGTCCCAAAAGCCATGCGATAGATAGAAATTTTTTAATTTCCCCATACAGGTTTCAAGAATTTCTTGGTCAAATGTTCGGTGTTTTAATAATTCGTCCCAAAAAAATGTTGCTGCTTCAGGAAGTCCTGTTTTTGCTTCGGTAACTTCGACACTATTAATAATTACCGGAGAACCTTCTTTTATTTTAAAAAGAAAGCCGACAGAGCCATATTTTTTGTAATTCATTGATGTGTGCCAAAAGCCTTTTTTGTAATACTCATGTAAAATCTGTTCTGTAATAATATCGGGTGAAAAGAGCCAGTCAGGTTGGTCTTCTCCTAAAAACTCTTTTTTTATCGTATCTTCAGTAAAAAGTGTATTGCCTTCAAATTTGATAATTTTACGTTTGCCAAGATATATTTTGATAACTAATGCAACTGTTTTGACACGATGATCAATGGTTCGAGACATAATAATTCGACTGTTAAAAAAGCCTTGTCGCTTGAGTAATTCGCGGATTTTTGCAATCTGTTTATTGATTTTCTTTTTTGTATATTGAATATCTAATAACGGTTTTTTATACTTTGAAGACAAAAGATGGGTCAGATACTCAATGTTTTTTGTCAGCCCTACTACGCTCTCGCTCGTAGAGCTCGTAGCTACGAAGGGCAAGCGCTCTTTTTGTTTTGGTGCAATTTCGGTACCTATGAGTTCAAAATTTACGTCTGTGATACGAAAGCTTTTTTTTCTTTTAACTTTAATATTTATGGTAATAGATTTGCTTTTTTTTGAATACAAAAGTTCGTCAACAACCGTACAATCAAAATAACCTTCGTTACGGAGCTCTTTTTTTATAGCTTTGATCGACTCTTCATGTACCGTTGAATCAAATGTATCGCCAGGATGTTGAGCGTATAAAGCTGTATACTTTTGCTTACCAAATGTAATCCCGCTAAACGAAAGTTTATCGACAATCCAATTGCCTAAAAGTTTGAAGTGTATATGTTTACCTGTATCGTAATCTGAACAGTCGATGTCGATTGCCGTGAATCGTCGCTTAATCATAAGTTGTTTATACGCGAGATCGATTTTTTTCTTTGTAATAAAACTTGAAGCTTTTAAGCCTGTTAAATAAAAGAACTCTTGTTCACTCAGAGGTACATCTGATTCAAATGTAATTTTACTGAGCAAAAAAGAGCTTTCTTGTTCATGGTTAAGTTCTGCAAACGATCCACCATAACCGCTTTGTGTTGAAAAAGTTTGTGTTGAAAAAGCAGTAAGATAATCGAGAGGTATAAGAGATATACTAAAAATAATTATATATATAAGATTATTACGCATGAAATTATCACCCCCATGAAGCATCTACTTATCTAACCTCCTTATTCTACTACGTTTAGATTATTTTGTATTTTTTTCCTATTTTTCTACAAAATTTAGAATAATATACGCAAGGGTTATAGGGGGCTTTTGGTAATCACCAGATTTTATAATAATAGAATAGTTATTATTTTCAAATATATAATATTTATCTATGTGAGAAAGTAACTCGAAGCGCTCAAAGAAGAGCGCCAACGTAAGAAATATATCTTAGAATCTTAAGAAAAAATAAGTTAGTTTTCGATAACTCTAAAAGTTCCTCGAAAATCTTTATGATTTAAATATGGTTCAGCAATTAAATCAGCGATTTGTGACTTAGTGGTGCCCTTGTATAAAAAGTCGATAAATTGATCAAGATTTTCAGCGGTGCCGCTGGCATGAATAACAACATTTCCGTCACTACTTTTTTGTAACGTTCCTTCAATTCCAAGTGTTTTAGCTTGTTGTTGGGCATAAGAAAGATACGCTTCTCCTTGAAGTTTTCCAGATACGGTAATCTTTAGGCATTTTTTCATTTTTTCTCCTTTTTGAGTTTTATGATGCCCCGTGAAATTACTTTGGTCATCGTATCAGAAAAAAAAATACTATGTCAACTTTGTACCTGTATTTAAAGTCGTGAAATATTTATCTGAGTAATGATAATTGATCAAATAATTCAGGAAAAATTATGATACTTCATATTGTTATTGTTGGAACATGAAGCTTTGTTGGAGATATTGCACCAACAGGCAATTATTTACATACGTTTATATTTTAAATATATTTTAAAATAATTTTCAAAAATATAACGTTATGAATTAGTTAAAGACAGTGAACGATAGAGCATTTGATGCTTGCGAACCATAACTTTGTCATCAAAATCCCATAAATTATCATGAAATTTTTTGAATTGGTCGCGTAATTGTTGATTTTCGATAAGAAGATCTATTTTTTCGGCAAGCAATTGCCAGTTGCCAGGCTCTATTAAAAAGCCATTTTTTTCATGGTGAATAACTTCAGCAATACCGCCGACGTTATATGTAACAACGGGAATTTTGCACAGGCGTGCTTCTATAATAGCGCACGGCAAGCCTTCCCATAACGAACTCATTGAAAAAATATCCCATGTTTGCATAATGGGCGCGACATTGGTTTGCCAGCCAAGAAGTTTTATAGATTCTGTTAGTTTGTTGTCACGAATCCATTGTTCTATTTTTTCTCGTAATATTCCATCGCCAACAATATGAAGCTTTATAGCGTTATTTTTTTCATGAACAATTTTAAACGCCTGTAACAAGTCGAAAAGATTTTTTTGTGGTTTAAAGCACGAGATTGTCCCAATTATAAAAGTTTTTTTGTTATTTTCTTTTATAATATTGGGTGTTATAAAACCAAATATCGTTGTTTTTACAGCCGGCTGATAAAACTTTTCCCAGTCGACAGCTGCGTGAATGATAGAACTTTTTTGTGAAAATCTTGGAAAGAGCTTCGTGCCCTGAGCTCTATCTTTTTTAGATACGCACACAAAATGTGTCGTAATAAAGCTTGTAAAAAGCTCGCATATATAAACCATGAACCAGACAATTTTTTTTTGATGCTCATGAAACCCAAAACCATGTACCGTATGAATTCTAATATTTACCCCAGCAAACCATGCAGCCCATCGGCCCATAATGCCTGCTTTAGTGCTGTGCGTATGAACAATAAGATTTTGGTACTGGGCTTGAATTTTTTTGATAGCGCGAACCATTTCTATAAATGTATACAATTCACGCCATATTCCAAAAAAACTAATTTCACGTTTAAAACTCTTTAAAAAATAGGTAGAAGTAACTTTTTTTGCGTCTTCAACCAGTGGCCCCTCTGAGCCTGATATCAAGCTTGATTTTTCCCCATGATTTTGTAGCCCTTGCATGAGTGAAAGGCAGACTTTTTGAGCACCGCCAAGTTCAAGCTTGGTTAAAATATACAAAATATGAGGCGTTGCTAGTCGATTATTATGGTTCATGGAAAAGCCTTATACTTTCATAATAAGCAAAAGAGCAATAATAAGCGCATAAATAACCGATGATTCAATAAACGCAATTGCCAAAAGTGTTGAACGTAAAATAACCGTATAGTTTTCAGGGTTATTGGTAATTTGCTCACTACTTTTTGCCGTTACATAGCCGAGTCCAACAGCTGTTCCTATTGACCCAAGGCCAATCGTAAATGCTGCGATGACAAATTTTATTGTTTGAACGGTTGGGTCAATCACATGTATAGGTGTATATAAAATAATTAAAGCAAACAAAAGACAAAAAATCATTGCTGTTTCGATCATCGTTGCACTAAAAAATGTAAACGGGAAAATTTTTGAATAAGCATGCTTATTTAAACCTGCGGACTTACATGCTGTATTGGTAAAAATTGCTTGCCCAATAGAAGGTCCAATGCTTCCAAGTGCAATAACAAGTCCGGCAGCAAAAAGCTTAACCCCTTCTGTGATTGAAAGTGCTTCATGAATGTTGGCCCGAATAAGTAATGCTATGATAAAAGCAAATACGACAATTGCTTCAATGAGAGACTGGCACACAAGCATAAGCGTAAGAATTTTTTGACCCATAGATGGCTGGCGGGTAATAGATTCAGCTGACGATTTAACGGCAAAGCTAGATGCAATACTACTTGTTGCGCAAGCAAATCCAACAGCAAGTGCAGCACCAAGTTCTGCAAGCGCGATACCTAAAGATATTTCTTTGGGAGCGCTAAATAACATTAATAAACTAATAACAAGTGCAATAACGGTGCCACTTTCGATAAGTGCCAGCCCAATAATCATGGCACGAAAGTTAGTGTCACGACCCATCGGTTGACGGTCAAATGCTTTTTGCGATCCTGTTACAGCAATGCCAAGTCCAATACCGCCGCCAATAACACCAAGTGCTATGGGAAGTGCTACGGATAAATAATGTAAAAAAATAGGAGTAATCATATCGTTCCTGTTGGTTCTGTTATAGGGCTTACCGGCGGTGATGCGTGTGCTGTATCGTCATCTTGTGTCCCAATAGAAAGATATGTTGCCGTGAGCATCGTTAAAACAAACGATTGGATAAAGCCTTCGGCGATGCCCAGGGTAATCTGAATCCAGGGTAAAAGAAAAATAACAAACGTTAAAGCGTTTAAAAGCTTTGAAACCAGCGGGTACTTTTGCTGAATTGTTGTTTTATTAATAATATAAGCAATTAGGCCTACTGATAAAGCATAGACAAAAAATGGGATTTTATTTTGTCGTACAAAGTCTAAAATCATCTCAGAAATAATCCCGCCGCCTAAAATATTACCAAAAAGCCTAAATGACATTGACGCAATTTTTGCCAGTTCTCCAACAAGGTGGATTGGGGCCAAAATAAAAAAGGGCTCAACAAACTCTTTGCAAAAGCCTAAAAAGCCGTGAACCTTAATTTTTTGATACTGAACATAGATAAAGCTTGTCAGCCCAAGTGCAAACGTTGTATTAAGATCTCGCGTTGCTTCATCAATAAATGGCAACTGTCCGACAACGCAACATGCAAACGAAAAGAAAAAAAGCGACGAGATAAAAGCAAAATAGTAGTAATTAAACGACTTAAACGAATCTTTACATAAGTTTATAAAAAACGTGATCGCTTTCTCAAATGCCGTATTAATGGGGTTAAACTCCCGATTAATATAGACCCGTCCCAGAAGAATTAAAGAAAACAAGATAGCCATTGCTATCCAGGTAGCGATAATAATATTACTATGTACAGACCAGAAGCTTCCTGTAAGACCTAAAAATTCAAAGGGTTTCACCACTTTATAGTCGAAAATGGCAATATTCATTGAGCTCCCCGTGCAAACAGCAGAATGGTCATCCAAAAAATTAGAAGATAACTCGGAAGAAAAATCACCTGAGTAACTTTTAGTGTAAACAGGAAAAAAACCAATAGCAATAAGAGCGCAAGATAGCGAAATAAAAAATCCAAGACTATCATAATAAACGACGCCTTAGGAGCTTGTTTACTGAACCAAGGTGATTGTTTTTTTATCACCAAAATCCCGTGAAGCCCGCCGAGAAATATTCCGGATAAGAGAGAAATAATGACGGTAAGCATATCGTAAACGCTCCAAAATCGTTCAAAATCGTTAAGATACTCGAACTGGACGTTTAGCATAATACGAACATTTTTGCTTCGCAACCAAAAATTCCAGTTTTTTGTATTTCATGAGATATGAATTTTAAAGAGTTCAAGAAGTACAGTCTTTCATATGAAGAAATTTAAGCCTTTAGGCGGCATTTAATTAGACCCCTCCTGCGCTTATCCACGCCTTCAGGCTCAGGTAGCTATGGCGGGCAGGCAATGCGCTTGTTCTTCGACCTGTGCACCATAGCTACCTGAGCGACGGTGTAAGCCACGTAGGGCGTAGTAGGAAGACCCCGTCGCTGCTTTGGTCGTATGATAAGCCCATCATGTATTTATTTTCAAATAGTTACAAATAATTTAATTATGCTTAAATAATCGATTTATCCTGATATCACTATTATTTTTTATAAACAATTGATTTTTGTTCGACAATAAACGTATCCTAAAATTAGAGCACTCGAGTTATGTGTGTTTTGGGGAAAATATTCTTGGGAGTGAGGGGAGTGTATGAAGCTTAATTTTGGGACAAAATGTTGTCTTTTTGTGATCGGTATGTTGTGCTTGCTGGTGGCAGTAAAAGATTATGCAGGAGGTAGTTCGACGACGACTGCATTGACGACATTTCCAAAGGTTGGAGGCCAATATACCATTGGGCAGTTATACGGGTTAATGACTGCCGGTAATCCGACATTAAACTTTTTTGTTCCCGCTAAAGGGACTTCTGGGGCGACATTAGTACCGATTACTCATAACGCTAATGCTCAAGCGTGGTTAGCAAGTTTATCAGGTTTAAGCGCTCATATCTATGCAAATGATCCGCGTATTGGGTGTAGCCCAACATCGCCAAATTGGACTACCATACAAAATGAGGTAGTAACCGTACAGGCTGATCCTGTGTTTGTCAGCTATTTGCAAGGTATAGGACATTTAACTGCAGGCACTCTTGCAACAAACTATCAGGGGATACTCCTCTATTTTCTATTTCCAATAAATCCTGCTGCAGGGCAACCACAATACCGATTGTATCTTAATGAAGTTTTTCCTGGAATTGTTTTAGTTGGCAGACCTGCTCCAGCACAATCTATTATCAGTCAATGGCAATCACGATTTCCAACGCTGTTTTCAGGCGGGCACTAATTTTGAAATATAAAAATTTGTTAAGAAAGCGATGGAGAAAAAGTGTATGAGGGGGACGTATGAAGATTAATTTTGGGGCAAAATGCTGTTTCTTAGTCGTGGGCGTTATAGGCTTGCTGGTTGTTGTAAACGATTTTGCACAGAATATGCCGGTAAAAATCCCGGTACCACAGGCTGGGAAATTGTATACGATTGGTTATTTATTTGATTTAATTAATACCAATGATCCTAATAAATTGTCAAATTTTGCTGTTCCTGCAACAGGGACGAGCGAAGCTAATGCTCAACCGATTCCAGATTCACAATGTTGGCCAGCTAATGGGGCTAACTTGACAACTGAGGTTGACGCGGGCCACTCAGCTATCGGACTTACTCCGGACAAGCTTAATGCAAAGACTGGATTAGCAGCACTACGTAATATCCAAGTGACATTACAACAGGATCCTGTACTTATTGCAGCTTTATCGAAAAAACTTAATCCCAATATTCCATTTAATCAGCAGCCTCCAACATCGGGTTGTTTAATTCCTCAAGCGATTAGTGCAAATGGGGTTCAAATTCAAGCAAATGCATCGCAATATCAGAAAATACTGTTGTATTTTCTGTATACAAACCCAAATAATGGAAACACATATCGTTTGTATATCAACGATGTTCTCCCCCCACGATATGCAATCTATTTAAGCCCTTCGACGCGACAAATTACAGTGCGAAACCCAGCTCAGCTTATTGCAGATAGGTGGGCTAGCCAATAAGCAAAAATTAAAGTGAGAGTAGTAAAAAATAGGCGAAGTTTTTACAAACTTCGCCTATTTTTTTTATTGTTCCCCAAGAATCATAAACTCTTTCAGAACAGAATCGGGATTAAGTGACATCGAGTCGATGCCAGAATCGATAAGAAACTGGGCAAGCTCAGGGTAGTCTGAAGGACCTTGACCACAGATGCCAATTTTTCGATTATTTTTTTTGGCACCAGCTATCGCCATCGAGAGCATAATTTTAACAGCAGGATCAAGTTCGTTAAATATTGACGCAATAATATTCGAGTCGCGATCGACAGCAAGAGTTAATTGTGTAAGATCGTTTGAGCCTATTGAAAATCCATCAAAAATTTTACTAAACTGATCGATTAAAATAACGTTAGATGGGACCTCGCACATCATATAAATCTCAAGCCCATTTTTTTTCTGCTCGAGCCCGTTTTTCCTCATCTCGGCGATCACAGCTGTTGCTTCTTGAAGTGTTCTGACAAATGGGATCATAAGTATCGCGTTCGTTAAGCCCATATCATCACGAATTTTTTTCATGGCTAAGCATTCAAGCGCAAAAGCCTCGCGATATTTTGGATGATAATACCGTGAAGCACCACGAAACCCGATCATTGGGTTTTCTTCTTCAGGCTCAAAATAACTTCCAGCAATTAAGTTTCTATATTCGTTGCTTTTAAAATCTGACATACGAATAATAACCGGCTTAGGATAAAAAGCTGCTGCTATTGTCCCAGCTTCTTGGGCTAATTTATCGATAAAAAATTGTTTTTTGTCCTGATAGTCAATAGTCATAGTATCGATTTTAGTTTTCTCTTCGTTATTTGTTACTTGCTCGGGATGTACAAGTGCCATAGGGTGAATTTGAATCGCCGTATTAATAATAAATTCTAAACGAGCCAGACCAACGCCGTTATTGGGCAACTGAGCGATCGTAAACGCTTCATCTGGGTTACCCAAATTTATCATGATATCGACAGGGGGTTTTTTTAAATTATCGATTTTAATTTTCTTAATCTCAAACGGAATCTTCCCATCGTATACCGTCCCAATTTCGCCAGAACTACAGTCGATAGAGATAATTTGACCATCGCGAATTTTTTCTGTTCCATGGGTCGTCCCAACAATTGCAGGAATGCCAAGCTCTCGGCTAACAATTGCCGCATGACAGGTTCGACCGCCTCGGTTTGTTACAATACCTGCTGCACGTTTCATGATCGGCTCCCAATCTGGGTCGGTCATGTCGGTAACAAGAATATCACCAGCCTGAACAGAACCGATATTTTTTGCCGAAAGAATAACACGAGCTATTCCTGTAGCAATTTTTCGACCAACGCTTTTGCCCGTAACAAGTACTGGGTATTCGAGCACTTGGGCTGCCCGCCCGCCATAGCTCGCTTCGAGCGACGGCTGGGTGACCACACCTTTACTTATGCTATATTCTTCAAGAACTTTTTCATGCTGTACCAGCGAGTGCACTGTTTCAGGACGAGCCTGTACGATATATAATTTCCCGTCGATACCGTCTTTTGCCCATTCTATATCCATGGGGCACCAACTATTTTTTTTGCTCGAATAGTAATCTTCGATGATTATCGCCTGTCGGGCGAGATCAAGAATTTCTGCGTCTGTTAACGACGCCCGTATACTGTCTTCATGAGAGACCGGTATGTTTTTTACGACTTCGTGAGTTGTTTCTTGCGTGTCTTTGGTATAGACCATCTTTTGCGCTTTAGATCCAATACGTTTTTTTAAAATGGGCTTAAAGCCTGCTTTTAACGTTGGCTTATGTACGTAAAACTCGTCAGGATTAACGGTCCCCTGGACAATATTTTCGCCCAAACCATATGACGACGTAATAAAAACAATATCTTTAAAACCACTTTCAGTGTCGAGGGTAAAAATTACGCCTGAGCATGCAAGATCAGAACGAACCATTTTTTGAACACCAATCGAAAGCGCAATGCTCATATGATCAAAATTATGGTCAATACGATATGAAATAGCTCGATTAGTAAAGAGAGACGCAAAACTTCGGGTACAAATGTTAACAAGTTCTTGTTCGCCACTAATATTTAAGTATGTATCTTGTTGTCCTGCAAATGATGCTTCGGGCAAATCTTCTGCTGTAGCAGACGATCTGACGGCAACGTCACATGATTTCCCATAACGCGTTTCCATATCACGATATGCGAGAATAATTTCTTGGGCTAAATCGTTCGGTAATGGCGCTGTACGAATTAAATCTCGAATTTCGCTGCCAACAGATGCAAGCTGTTCTAAGTTATTTTTATCAAGCTGTGATAATAATTCTTTTATTTTTGGTGCAAGATTATTTTGGTTTATATGATGAGTGTACCCCTGTGCTGTTATTGCAAAACCTGATGGAACAACAACGTTTTGTGAACCAAGATGGGTGATCATTTCGCCCAGTGATGCATTTTTTCCGCCGACAAGAGCGACATCGCCTATACCGAGCTCTTCAAATTTTTTTATAAATTTCATATTTTTTCTCTCTATTTTGTTAAAAAAGCTTTGCATCGCTTTTGTACATCATGTTACATCGTACGTCATCCCCGGCTTGACCGGGGATCCAGTCAGAACCCACGTTTATTCTCTCTTTTATTATAAATAAAGCTTCGTAAATTTTTTATTTATCTGGGGGTTTTACAAGTTAGCTTTGCCTGGATCCCCGGTCAGGCCGGGGATGACGTAGTAGCCAGTCAATTTTTCAGGCAATACTTTTGTTTACATTCGTAGATTTATCACCGTTCTATACAGTTACTTGATTGTGCTAGTATATAAAAGTCTGGTGAGTTAAAGCAATTGTGAAAAATAAAGGGGAGTTTGTTGTGCTTGTAGTTGTTATGTACGATGGTATTCAAAATTCAGTTTTTTCGAGTCAAGTTTTAGAGCCATTGCTTGCTCGACTTACTAAAGATAAGTCTTTAGAAATTACATTAATTTCGTTTGAAAAAGAAGAAATTAGTGTGCATGAGTTACTACAACGTATTCCTGCTTGTGATCGGTTACATCTTATTATTGGCAAAAAATTACCATTTTTTGGTCGATGGACATTATTATTTGCAGCGTATCAGTTAAAATGTATTTTACAGCGTCTAAGCTTCGATCACATTCTTGCTCGTGGCCCATTAGCAGGTTTTATTACGCTTTGGGCTCTTGAAAAAAATTCTAAAAAATTATCACAAGATTTTATAGATGACATGCCTGAAGTTACAATACAAGCTCGAGGCTTGTGTGCTGAAGAATATCGATATGAAAAACATTCGCGTCCAAAAAAAAAATTGGTTGGTTTCAAAAATCCCGTTCAAGATCTTATATATCGTTTTATGTATAACAGCCTGAAGAATATCGAGTTTCTTGTGTACAATAAAGCTAATTCTGAAAACGTAACAATCGAAGCCGTAAGTCCTGCACTTAAAGAGTATTTAATTCAAATTTTTCACACACAAGCTTCACACATTACTATTGCACAAAACGATATTCCCCAAAAAATTTCTCCAGAACAAATATCGTTATGGCGTCAAGAAATTCGTGAAAAATTACATATCCCAGAAGATTTTTTAGTATATACCTATTGTGGGTCGTATAAACCTTGGCAGTGCGCCCCAGAAACAGTTATATATTTTTCAGAACAATTAAAAGATAACAAAAAAATATTTTTTTTAATTTTATCACCTGACAAAAATAAGTTTTTAGAAGCGTGCGAAAAACAAAATATCGATAAAAAATATTACACCGTACTCAATCTTCCTGCCCGAGACGTGTACAAATACCTTGCTGTCGGTGATTACGGATTTTTATTTCGAGAACAAGATATTGTTAACTGGGTTTCACGACCAACCAAGATGCTCGAATATCAGGCTGTTGGACTAAAAATTATTCATAATAATACGATTGCATGGTTAAACGAAAAAACCCCCCATTCACCTATGATACCAGGGTGAGTGGGGGGTTTTAAAGATTTTGCTTAGCTTTGTTTTTCTAGTGACTCAATACGATCCATTAATGCTTCAATGAGTATTGTAAGTTCTAAGAGTGATTGTTCTTGAGCCTCAATTTTCTTTTGTTGTTCTTGATACCCTTTAATAAGTAATGGTGTTAAGAAATGGTAACGTACTGTTTGTGGTGCTCCTAAAGAATCGGTAAGAACCAAATCTGGCATAATATCGTTAACTTCTTCAGCAATCAAACCAAATTGTAAATCTTGAGCCTCTGCGTATTCTGGTTTATAGCGAAATGTAACAGGACGAAAATCCATGAGAATATCGCAATTTTCAAGATCATTAATACTGTGTTTATACTTTATCGATGATGTTGTTGTTCCAAATATACTATTTGAATTAATAAGAACAGCAACACCACTTGCAGACGTTGCACCAGTGATCCCTGTCATAGCAGCAAGAGTATGTGTTCCCTGAGTCCCAATTCTTATTGCACCACTATCGCCGCCATTGCCCGCATAACCAATGGTAATATTATTGCTTCCTGAACTTATATTATTCCCAGCATTGGTACCAATAAAAATATTATTATTTCCTGTTGTTAACGTACTACCAGCGCCGGTTCCAAGAGCAACGTTATTATCGAATGTACCGAGAGTAGCCAATGCGTTATATCCAACCGCAACGTTAAAAAAAGGTTGGGTAGCAGCAGCCAAGGCATTAGATCCTATAGCAACATTTTCTTTAGCATTGGTTACAGCAGCCAAGGCACTAACCCCAACCGCCACGTTATCTGTATTTGTGTTGACCGTATTATTACCAGCGTTCTGACCAATAGAAATATTATTATTTGATACATTTGTTCCAAGTCCACCATTTGAATCACAAAAAACAGCCTTACCACTATTTGTTATTCCAGTAATACCTGAAATAACGGCAAAGTTATGTGTTCCAGGCGTTCCAATTCGCATCACACCATTATCGCCATTACTACCTACAGTACCAATATCAATATTATTGCTACCTGAAGTTAAAGCACTCCCAGCCTGGTTACCAATAAAAAGATTATTATTTCCTGAAGTTAAAGCATTTCCAGCCTGGAAACCAATAACCGTGTTAGCGCTTGATGTTGATCCACAAGCGGTAAGTGCTTCAGCACCAACCGCTGTATTTTGAGTTCCTGTAGTGACCGTGCTTAATGAATGATATCCTACAGCTGTATTGCCTGCATGGCTGACAAAGCCTGCTCTGCTATTTTGCAGTGCTCCAGAACCTATCGCTGTATGTTGGCCCCCTGAAGCGAGAGTACTTAATGCGAGATATCCTACAGCAACATTATCATTTACGTGATTAAGGCTGGTTAGCGTATTGTAACCAACCGCTGTGTTAAACCAACCATCGGTATTTGTAGCCAATGAATTTGCGCCTACGCCGGTATTAAACTCAGAGTTTCCTGCAGCATTTAATGCATTAAACCCAATGCCTGTGTTGCCTCCGTTAGCATTAGCAATGGTAAAGTTGCCAGCATTTTGGCCATAGAACGTATTATTTGTTCCGAAACTATGAGCAAATGAGTTTCCATTCAGATCAATAACGCCCACGGTACTTGATGTTGTTGCAGGTAGTGAGACTGAATTGACTGTCAATGTTCCAGCAACTCCGCCACTGAGTGTTGTAACTCCACCAACTGTTGCATTTCCTGTTACAGTCAATGTACCACATAATGTTGTATTTGTATTAGCAGCAAAACTATAATTGGTTACAAACAAGATACTTGAAAATATTGCCAGATATTTTCCTACGCCCTCTTTTTTATTCGAGATCTTCATTCGTTACTTCTCCTTTTTTATTAAAAAACTTTCTATTTTAAGGTTATTAGTTTTGTCATAATTGTGACGTAAATTCAAGAAAATAGAAAAAAACAAGATTGTGTTACTAAAAATTCTAAACTACATGGTAAATAGCGTTAAAAAATAGCGCTGACCATCGTAGCCTAATCTGTAGTTTAATTCTGGATTAACCGTTGCTGTAAAAAAGTTTGGCGTTTCTTCTGTCATGATATTACAAGAAAAATAAATTTTGTTATAACCATCGGGGAACGAAATTGTGACTGAGCTGTCTGTGAGCGAAAACTCAGAAGGGCTAATTGGGTCAAGATACACGGTGGTAAGAGGGTATTGGTTATCAAGTTGTAGATCAAGTTGTATATCTGTCAGGTTCTGTGGTCCCGAGAGCCCATAAAATATCTTAAATTGATCAGCATGCAATAATGTTGTAAAAATACCTAAAACAAAAACAAACAAGAAAAATTTCTTCATAACATTCCCTTTTTTCTACTTTTTCTGCGTTTTAATTTTTTACCAGTTACTATCTTTTTCATACCCTAAAGCAATCAGCAAATCACATGCTCCTGGTGCTTTTTTAAACGCTGTTTTCATCTCGGAGGTAAAGTGCTTTTTCCAGGAGCCGATCTGACCTTCTCTAAATGTTGTACTTGCTCCAAAAAGGTTATCTGTAATATTTTTTATTTGATTATCATCAACTGTTATGCCTAAGTGATTGGCAATATTTTTGATTTCTAATAGTTGTGCATCATCAGATCCGCCACCTTTTGAGCCAACAAGATTTTCAAATTTTACCGTATAAAACTTGGGAACGTTCATCCAAGGCAAATACAAATTATAAAATCCAGCGACGCCATGTTCATACAGTAAGGGATATCCAGGGTTGGTCCCAACGCCCCATGGAGCAAAATGTTGTTTTCTGCCGTCAATAAAATCAAAAATAAGATCGTCGATATTTATTTTTAGATTATCGGGACCTTGCGATACATAAAAAGCCATTGAGACTATCATGTCGCGCGGATCACGAATAATAAAAAAGTTTGCACGGGTGTGTTGGTCAAAAAACTGTTCTGACTGTTGGCTATAAGGCCAATGTTCTGAATAGGCATGATTATTATAATTTTTCATACAATAAACTATGGCTTCTGGCCGTGTTCCAATGAGTGTACTTCTTTCAATCAGACCACCTAGATCGTGTTTTGGTGCTAATTTTTTATTAGTTTCAATGGCCCTTCTCATTCTTTCATTAAGCAACGTCTCTTTATATTGTTTGTCTTGATTATAATCAAACGCGATTGTGATATTTTTTGGATCTAAAAGAGCAAGACATTTAGTAAAAAGATGTGTGCCACATTTTGGAATAGAAATACACATGATACTATTCGACGTCACCCCGAGGGCGACATCGTCGCCTCTTGAGGGGTGCCCATCTTTATCTTGTTGAGCCCAAGCAAAATTTATGGGTAATAAAAAAAACAAAATAACGTGAACTATTCGAACAAAAAGCATACCAATTTTCTTTACTCTATAGGTTTAGCTCAAGAAAAAAATATCGTTTGTTGAATTATATCGTAGTGTATAAGCATCATGTATGTTAGGAAAAATACTTCCAACAAGAGAATATAAATCGTCGTTTACTGGGATATTACAATGAAAAATAATTTGTTGGTAGCCGTCCGGATACGAAAAAGAGACAGAACTGTCTGTTGGTGAATAATCTGTAGGGCTCACCGAACCTGTTGTTACCAAAGAGTAATAAGGGGGGGTATTTGTTATGAGTCTCAGCTCTATATTTGTCATGCTTTGTGGCCCAGCGTTTCCATACACAATTTTAAATGTACCCGCGTACAGTCTTGCGCAAACAACAAGAACTAGTAAAAAAAAGAAAATTTTTTTCATAACATCTCTCTTCATGATATCTCCTTAAAAATAAAAAATGATCAGAATATTTTTTTAGTGTATTTTTCATGTTTGTTATAGTCAAGTGCTTAAAATTATAGAAATATGACGATTCTATTTTGATACCCTTTACAAAAAAAGATTAAGTTATTAGGATCGAACATTGGAGAAAAGAGAGAGATATTTTTTGAAGAAATTTAAACAAAAAGGAGAATTGATGTTATGAAGATAAGCAAGAGTATGGAGCTCAGAAGGAATAAGCAGATATTTGGGATAATAATTTTTTTGGTGGTATTATTCCAGACATGCAAAATATATTGTGGAATCGCAATTGATACTCGCTTTGAGTCTGCTGTACCATCACAACAAAATCAAGCATTTGTATTTCAAAATACGCAGACATTTAGTAGTACTCATGATTATGCCATTGGAAATATTGAGTTTAGAAATGGTGTGCAGCCGTCAGCCTATAACCAAACTCTAACTTTAGGGGTTACACCAAAGTTTACAGGACCTCTTGGTATTGGACCTCATCAAACGGGACACAATTATAGTAACGCAAACTATAATATTCTGTCAGACCTTACGCTTGAGGGGAGTTTTTTTCAACCTGCCAACAATGCTTCTTTAGCAGCTTTGGGGGTTAATTTTACCAATCTCAGCACATCAACCATGTTTTTACAATCAGATTTTGTTATAACAAATACTTTGGCTTTTAATATTGGTCTACATCCCAATTTTCCAACCAATAACGTATGTCCGACGATTGATGGTCTTGGTAATAAATTTGTCTTCCCAGTCGCCGGTTCAATATTTATGTATGCGACTGGGACATTTAGGCATATTACGCTTAAAACACAGAGTGTAACTTCGATTATTCAGCAATATGGTGGACCATTGACTTTTCATGATGTTGAAATAGTTGCGACTATAGGTTCAACAAGTTTTATGCCACCTCAAATTTCGTTCAGCGGTCAGAAAAATGTTTTAGGGTATGGTGGGACTATTATTCTTGGTGGTGGGCCTACGAATATAGCCTCGCAATCAACGCTTACTGTTACACCAGGAACAACAATGACCTTTGGTCCAACGTTTAATCCATTCTTTTCACCACCACTTGCTTTTACGGATAGTACATCAGTACTTTATTTAGATAACTGTACTGTCGATTTTAGTCCTCAGTCGTCGACTGTTCCAACGGCAGAAACTTTTATAATGACGAAAGGTACGATTTACGTTAGTGGCAACGTGACGCTTGCTTCGTTAAATGGCTTAGGAACCTATCAATTTGGTGATGGGGTTAATCAATCGAATAACATGAATATTGTTATTTTGCCGGGATCAAAACTGATTCTTGGTACAGGTGTAAAGCTTATTTATGCCAATGTTTAATAAGTTTGTGTATTACTAATATGATAATTAAAAAACCCTCGAGCTTAAAAAGTTCGGGGGTTTTCTAATTATTTCATACTCTTTACAAAAAAAATTTAAGTTACTAGGCTCGAATATTACGTCGATCTTAAAAAGGAGATCATGCAACGCTTTTGTATTTAATTGATTTTTGATTTCTGAAGATGCTATTTTTTTTGGGAGTAACATAGAATTTTTACTTTATGTTGCAAATAAATCCCAAGAAAATAGGAGCTTATTCAGACATCTTGTAAATATAAAAATAAGAAAGTAAGAAAGAGGGAAGTAGGAATGAAGAGAATGTATAGAGGGTTATTGTTGTGCTTATTAACGGCGCATTATGCTCAATGTAAGGTCACATTTTTTGATAGTTCATCGTATATTGTTTCTCAAGGTACATCCGTTTTTAATAATGCAGGAAGTGCTGCGCAAAGCCAGATAGCAACCGGAAGTTTGCTCCTAGGCATGCCTTCAAACTTAACCGGCAATAAAATGTACTTTAATAAGGGTAACTATACCAACGATACGTTTAACGTGGTTATGACGGCGACATACGATCCAAGTAATACGTTTTCAATTCAAATGGTCGGTTCTTCGATTCTTAATTTTATGACCATCGGGACGATGTATGAAAGAATTCAAGTCCAAAACAGTAATAACATTATTGAAGGTCTGCCTGTTTTTGCAAATCCAACGCCAATAAAATTGTCTGGTGCATCAGCTGCTTTAACAATGGATATACAAGGACCGTTAAATCAGAATATTCTCCTGGCTAGTACGCTCATTTTAGGGGGCGATTTAAATCTTGAAGATAATGTTATTGTCAGTGGTCCCGGTACAATCAAGTTTAACGATTTCAACTTAATTGTAGGGAAAAAAGATGTGTTGTGGACCGATACGCTTACTATGATAAATGCATCAAATCTTGAGTTAAATTCAACGAATAAACTCCGTGGTACATGGAATTTTACCGGTGCTGGCGACATTGTTGGCAATACCTTTACGCTTGATCTAACAGGCGGCGGGATCCTTCGTATCCAAAGTGGAACAACATTGCGTATGACGAACTTAATTTTGAAGGGTTTGGGATCAGGTTCGATAGTTTTTACCGATCTTACATCCAAGCTACAGCTCTTTAACGTTATTATTGACATGGACGGATCAAAAACCTTTACAACGGGCATTGTTGATGCTATTGGACCGGTGACTGTTGTAACTGGCACCAACTTCTTGACTTTTCAAAACCGAGCAACGCTGACGGTTGATGGAACAACAGTATTGTACAATACATTAAGTTTTAATAATCAAAATAATATTCGATTTCAATCACGTTTTGCCAATGAGGGCCTGATCAATGGTGGATCGGTGCAGATACTTGTATCTCAGGTTGATGGTGATTACCAAATTGATACCAATACAACGCTCGATCAAAATCTGATTGTTTCAACACTGAACAGATTGCAGATAAATCAGTCGACAACAATTACCGGAGCAGGGTTTGAATTTTCATTTGCGCTCAGCTCTTCAGCAGCAAATCCCGATCAAGCGCCGGTATTTTTTATAGCGCCTGGTAAAACAGCAACTTTTCAGAACATAACCCTTGATAATTTTCCAATACAGTTTAACTCAATACCAGCATCATCACAGCTCATTTTTGGAGATCTAACGACGGTTAATTTAGGACAAAACGGGACCTTGACCAATACCTGGATGTTCCAAGGTCGTACGGTTCTTAATGGTGGTGGCAATATTATGCAGATTGGTGCAGCAGGACAAATATTGTTACGTCCAGGAGCTTCGTTATTATTGAATAATATAACGCTACAAGACGTCAGTGGAAATCAAATTCGTTGTATGGATAACACGAGTACGATTAGTTTTGGAAATATACTTTGGAAACAAGATGGCAACTTTACACTATCAAACGGTCAATTTGACGTTATCGGTGTAACAGAGTTCTCAGGAACTTCGACCTTTCAGTATTCAGGCAACCGTACCTGTAACATAACAAGCTTTGGAACCATGTGTTTTGACGAAGGTATGGCGTTCAGTTATGCACCACGTATTAATAATCGTGATTTAATTAAGATGCAAAACGTAGACTCAACATTATGCTTTAATAGTGCATCGATTGGCTCAACAGTTACGGGTATGCGCTTGACCAATGGAACATTAATGCTTTCTGGTAGATGTCATATGTATAATGCTGGAGCAAAAGCTTTATCACAAGGGATTTCTTTTGGTAATAATATTTCCGCAAACGATTTGACGGTACGATTTTTAGCGCAGGGCGAATTGTACATAAGCTCAGGTGTTTTTGTTTACGCGAATCAAAATTAAAACAATAAGTATTTTATCTTGGATCCTGAAAATATCTTCAGGGTCCAAGTTTTTTAAAAAAAGAGAGTAAGAGAAAAAGGAGAGATATGTTAAGGCGATGTCGTTTACTTATATTGTGTACATTATTATTGCACAATGCTGTCTATGCGGGCAAAAGCAGCGGTTCTGGTACGATTACTGCAACAGACGGAACTGTGTTAGCAGTCCAGAATATACTTAATCCTTCTTCAGGCTTTACAGTTAACGTTTCACCGGCAGCGACAGCTGAAGGGATTGTAAACCTGACGGCAGGGAATCTTAATACAAGCAGCGGAACATCGCTTACTGGTGCTACTGCTGGTGTGAATTTTTCAACCAATACTCTGACAGCAGCAAGCCAAACATCGCTTGGGTCTAATGCAACACTTAACTCAAGTGTTGTGGTTACTGGGGCCGTTGCCGCAGAAATTAGTGGCGGAACTGGAACAGTAACTATAGGGACAGGAGGAAACTTATCAACGGCTGGCGTCCTTACAACTCCTGTAGCAGCTGGTGGTGGTACCGTTACTGCAAATGGAAATCTAAAAGTTGGCGATAATAACAAGCTTCTTGCGACGTCTGGCGGATCATCGACGATTAATGGAAATAAACAATCGGTAACACTTGGTACGCTTACTCAAAATGCGTCGTCAAACATAACGATGCAAAATATGGCAGACTTGAACTTTTTGAGTAAATACATATTAACAGGCCAATGGACATTTACCGGTAATGCCTATGTTTCTGGTAACGGCAATATTCTTGACTTATCGTTGGGTGGTACTATTCGTGTGCATCCAAATACGGTACTCAGCTTGAGCGATATGAAAATTCGGGGGCTTGGCTTAGGGAAAATTATTCTTGATGACCCAACTGCGCAAATACGCACGTCATTTATTGAAATTGAAATGAACCGTAGTTATTCATTTACGACGGGTGGTATTTACACAGAAGGTCGTCATTAACGGTTGATGGTATTGCTTTGACCTATGATACAACAACGTTTACCGACCAGCAAAATATTAGACCGGTTGTTGCAGCAACAACAAGTAAAAATATTACAAAGCTCAATAACGGGATCATTAGGCACTTAAGTAATCTTGATCTTATTTCTCAAACAAGTAACGCGGTTCTTTCCGGTGTTAATGACAATAGTAATGCGATTATTAGATTAGACAGCACTTCACGTACAAATAGTAACGCGTTTGCGTACGGTATCAAGAACGTGAGTAATGCGTTGTTGTATTGCTGTCGAACGAGTAGTAATGCGATTGTTAAGTTAGACAGGACCGAACGTACAAACAGTAACGCATTTGCATTTGGTATCAAGAACGTAAGTAATTCAATCGTGAATCTTAATAATATTGTAAGATCGAGTACCAACTCGTTTAGTACGCTATTACGTGTAACAAGTAATGCACTCTTGTATAGCAACAGAACAAACAGTAGTGCGATTGTAAACTTAAATAATATTTTAAGAACAAGTACAAACTCGATCAGTACGTTATTGCGCGCAACAAGTAACGCGCTCTTATATAGCAATAGA
>Ga0206848_1010_pt1 | contig 68067 bp, 63 predicted proteins | sample Alteio_BWOrgCont_18_FD_152635 | JGI IMG/M metagenome (GOLD analysis project Ga0206848, IMG submission 152635) | Enriched cells from forest soil in Barre Woods Harvard Forest LTER site, Petersham, Massachusetts, United States -... | ecosystem: Environmental > Terrestrial > Soil > Temperate forest >...
GGTTTCAAGTATGGCATTGATGAATGGGCACCTTCTTCATTTACGCCAACGCAAAAAGAAGTCCTTGAGGAAAAAATAGACGACGAAAAACCTTCCAAAGAAGAGGAAACGCCGGTTTCAAAGGAATAATTAAAATTAAGGATTAAACCCTTGCACAAAAGTTAACTCTGTATGGGTTTAATAATATCCTTCAGTCTATCTTTGAGTATCAAGTGTGCTTCTTCCAGCTCATAATCATCTTGAAGGCCCATCCAGAAGGATTCCGATGTTCCAAAATAATATGCAAGCCGAATAGCGGTATCGGCTGTAATAGCCCGGCGCCCAAGAATAATTTCATTAATCCGCCTAGGTGTAACAGCGAGATCCCGTGCTAACTTGTTTTGTGAAATCTTAAGAGGAATTAAAAATTCTTCTAAAAGAATTTCTCCGGGGTGTATGTTTTTTAATCGTTCAGTCATGGGTTTTCTCTCTTAGTGATAATCAATCATTTCAACTTCGTAGGCATCTCCTTCATACCAAGAAAAGCAGATTCGCCATTGATTGTTAATTCTAATACTATACTTATTTGATAAGTGTCCTTTCAGTGCCTCTAGCTTATTTGCGGGTGGAGCTTTTAAATCTTCTAAAGATTCAGCGTTGTTAAGCATTCTCAGTTTCCGTCTTACGATATGTTGAATATCTGTTGGAAGTTTTTTTGAAAATCTTCCTTCCCAGATTTTTTGTGTTTCAGCGCACTTAAAGTTTTTTATCATTTTGATTGTATCTCATATCTCTATAGGATACAACTGCTTTTTTCTCAAATCCAACAAATGGTTAGAAAAAAAATCTAAAGCTCACTATATATCGGAAATCTTTGACACAGATCTTCAACTTTATCGTGGATTTGGGTTTCAATTGAAGTATCTCCTTCCAGAACATCTGCAATCCAGTTGCCAATGTCTTGGAATTCTTGGACGCCAAAGCCACGAGTTGTGCCCACAGGAGTTCCCAGGCGAATGCCGGAGGTTTGAGCAGGTGGAAGAGGATCAAAAGGAATGGCATTCTTATTACAGGTGAGGCCTGCCCGCTCGAGCTTACTTTCAGCCTCAGCTCCTGTAATATTGAAAGGGCGGAGGTCAACAAGGAGGAGGTGACAGTCTGTTCCTTTCGTCACTATATCAAGGCCTCGATTCATCAAGGTGTCAGAAAGAACTTTCGCATTCTCAACAACGGCTTTGGAATAGGCCTTAAAATCAGGCCTGAGGGCTTCCCCAAAAGCAACGGCTTTCGCTGCAATCACATGCATGAGGGGGCCGCCTTGCATACCAGGAAAGATGGCGCTGTTGATTTTTTTTCCAATATCAAGGTCATTGCTCAGGATCATACCTCCTCGTGGTCCCCGTAAGGTCTTATGGGTCGTTGTTGTGACCACATGGGCATGGGGGAGGGGAGAAGGAAAAACACCGCCTGCAACAAGGCCTGCAAAGTGAGCCATATCAACCATGAGGAGGGCCCCAACCTCATCCGCTATTTCACGGAACTTCGCAAAATCAATGGTTCGAGGATAGGCAGAACCGCCAGCAATAATAAGTTTAGGACGATGTGTGAGGGCCTGATTACGTACTTCATCATAATCAATCAGATGGGTTTCTGGATCTACACCACAGCTTGCGACTTGAAACCACTTCCCCGATTGATTGACTTTTGAACCATGGGTGAGGTGCCCTCCAGCAGCGAGAGACATGCCAAGAAATGTATCTCCGGGGGATAAAAAGGCTAGGAAAACAGCTTGGTTGGCTTGTGACCCGGAATGAGGCTGAACATTAGCATAGCCACAGTTGAAGAGTTCACAAGCCCTGTCAATGGCGAGTTGTTCTACCTGGTCAACCCATTCACATCCACCATAGTAGCGCTTTCCAGGGTATCCTTCTGCATATTTGTTTGTCAAAACAGACCCTTGCGCTTCAAGAACAGCTCTTGAGACGATATTTTCCGAAGCAATCAATTCAATCTGATTTTGCTGTCTGCCCAGTTCCCCGTAGATAGCTTCATTAACAAGGGGGTCAACTTTTGAAAGGGGGTCTGAGAAAGAATAAGGTATGTTAACCATTCGGTAAGTTGTCTCCTGTATGATGTGGGTAAGATAAAAAGAACCTATCAGAAGGTTTTCAAAGAATCCAGGGAGTAGTTGCATGAAAGAACATGACATTCGCCAAAAAGTGAAGGCCTTAAGAAGTTTATATATGGACTTCGCCCTGTATGTGGCCATCAATGCTCTTTTTATTGTGATTTGGGCTATTTTCAATCGCGGTGAAACCTTTTGGCCTAAATATATTCTTCTTGTCTGGGGGATTGCTCTCGTGATCCAAGCCTATCGTAAGGGCCTCCTTCCTTTAATCCTGTATCATCTTTCTTTTCTAACACCCGAATGGGAAGATAGGAAAGTTGAGGAACTCGTTGGCCGCCGTCATCGCCATGAACAACGGAAAATCCGCCTGAATCGAGATGGGGAGTAAGCTCTTTTCTTAACTTTCATCATCCAATGTGACGGAACTTAGGTTTTCCATTTCAATTTCCTCTGACGTCTTAGGCAAGATCATGGCTTTTGCCCTTTTTTGCGCGGTTGTGACGTTGGTATTTGTTAAGAGACGTCCCGTCTTCAAAGAAATCTTTTTCCCTTTGCAGAACACAGCTTCCGCCCTTAAATATGAAGGAAGAAGGTGAAGTGGAAAAGAAATATTCATCTGCTCAATGATGGTGCTTAATGGGAGATGAGTGAGCTTGTATCCAACAAAACCCACAACGATTCGGCCAATGAGCCCTGGAGTCATGAGACTGAAGAGGGAAGATGCTCCCGCTGCAACCCCATGAGAAGCTAATTTCTTCCCTTTATCTGTGAGTTCTTCTAACTTTTGATCTTGAAAAGTCTTGTAAGAATTTGAAGGACTTGTTGGGTCATTGCCTGCTTCCATCTTCTCAAAGTCGGCCACAATGTAATCTTTACCAATGACAACGAAACTGTCTTCTATATTCTCTTTCTCTATGAGGATGAAATCTTCATCCCCATCTTCTTTTTTTGCAATCTGAAGGGCTCTCTTTAAGGATTCCTCACCCACAAATTGCTCATATTCAACAAGATCATCTAACAAAGCCCAGCTGAAAGAAATCCAGGCTTCCATAATAATAAATTGAAAGACAATAATGTTTCTTAAAATAGATTTATTCATATCTAAATCCTTAAATATAAATAATAATAACAAATTAATATTAATAATTTATTATGATTTTAAATTTGAAGCCATTTAGAAGGTGAAAAACAGGTTTTTCTTAAACTTCATATGAAAATGAAAACGGATTTTAATAATAAAGAACGCAATAAGATATGGAGAAATAAGATGACACTAAAATATATCTGCTTAATTTCATGCGCCATGACAGCATTGTATACATCTGATGTATTGGCTTCAAAACTCAAAATCATCAATAATACAGATAATATCGTTAAGGTATATGTACGTGGTAAAGGTGCAGAAAGTTATCACATTGAAGCGATCAATTCTAATTCAACCATGGGTTATGAAATCAGCCCTCATCATTTGGAAAATAAGCAGGTGTACGAAGTTATTGCCTCGACTGGAAAAGGGAAGAGCCCAGATTGGAGATTGCTCAGTGGCGTATGTTCAAATCTAGAAACAACTGGAAATCATACATTGCTTATTGAAAAAACAATGGGTGGTTTAAAAACCTCCTGTGAGAAGTTAATCGATTAAAGCATTTTATAATGAATGCGTCCACCACGTTTATAGATCCTCGGCCAAGAAATGCTAATATTTTCCTGCGGAAAATAAAGCATTTCTAGCCAAGGATGACACAGTGCGGGGTGCAGGTCATGTGTCATCCTTGGCTAGAAAAGTCTTGTCCTTGCGCAAGCGAGGAGAATGACTTTTCTTAGCCGAGGATCCAAAATAGTAAGTGTTAAGGGAATGAGTAAGATCAAAATGGCCAATTCTAAAATTTGACTTTTATTCTCAATCCCGTAAAATATAAATAAGACAATGAGATGCCTTTTTTAAAGGCATCTCATTAACAATTAATAATGGATGGGAGGCTATTATGTTATTCATGTATTTGACAAAAGAGCAGCCGTAGCATAGAAGCTATGATACCTTTTAACAAGAATAAGGACTGGAGAGTGAATGTCCAAAGAAGATTTAATTGAATTTAATGGAACAATTGTCGAGTTGTTACCCAATGCAACCTTTAGGGTCGAACTTGAAAATGGCCATGTTGTGTTGGCTCATACCTCGGGCAGGATGCGGAAAAATCGTATCCGAGTTCTTGCAGGGGATAAGGTCACAGTTGAGATGACACCTTATGACCTTACAAAAGGGCGCATTACTTTCCGCCATAAATAAATTGAATCTCAAGGGGTGAGAATATGAAACTCATTCTTGCGTCCTCATCTCCCAGGCGGCGCGATCTATTAGCGTCAGTGGGACTCGTTCCAGATAAAATCTTAAGCCCAGAGGTGGATGAATCTCCTTTAAAAGGGGAGGGCGTAAGGGAGTATGTGAAGCGTATAGCCCTTCTTAAAGGAAGGGCTGTCCATGCTCAAGTGGCTGAGGCTTATGTGGTAGCGGCCGATACGGCTGTAGAGCTCGGAGGAAAGATAATTCTCAAGCCAGAAGATCATGACCATGCTTTCCAACTTTTAAGCCGTCTTTCAGGAAGGCGACATCGGGTATATACAGGACTTTGTGTTATTTCCCCTCAAGGAAAAGAGGCATGTCGTATTGTCGTGACTCGACTTTCCTTAAAGCGTCTTTCAAAAGATGAGATTGAAACCTATCTTTCTTCTGGAGAATGGGAAGGGAAATCAGGAGCCTTTTCAATTCAAGGACCAGGGGCAAAGTTTGTCAAATCAATCTCTGGGTCCTATACAAGTGTGGTAGGCCTCCCCCTCTATGAAACCTATACTTTGTTAAAGGGGTTAGGATTTCGTGGCTGAGATTTTTTATACCGTCTCTCAGGACCTCCATCGCATGGCCCGCGTTGAAGGGGGCGAGGTCGTTGAACTTGATTTTGAAATTCCAGGAAAAACACCCTCTTTATTAGATGCCATCTTTTTAGGGCGCGTTATTGAGATTCAAAAACCTCTCCAAGCTGCTTTTGTGGATGTGGGGGAAGAAAGGCCAGGCCTCCTTCCCTTGCGGGAAGGAAAACTTCCTCCTCTCAAAGAAGGCGAAAGTGTGCTTGTTCAAGTCACTCGAACAGAAAATCCTTTAGAAAATAAAGGGGTACGCTTGACGCGTATGATTACCCTAAGACTTGGGCCTCTTTTATATACCCCATTTAAACCAGGGCTGAGTTTTTCTAAAAAGGTTAAAGATCGTAAGGGGTTTGATACCCTTTTCCCTCTGGGTCCCGAGGAGGGTTTAATTGTTCGACACATGGCAAAACCTGAGAAAAAGCTTACAGATTTGTTCCTGCAACTAAGGGAAGAGTGGGGCCAGATTCAAAGCCGCTTGAACACAAAGCCCCCTTTTTGTGTGAGCCCCCCTCTCACCCTTTTTGAACGAATATTAAGACAGCTCAATCCTTCAGATAGTCTGTTTGTAGATGATCGAAAGTTTCTGAAGGGGAATGCAACCTATACCCGGGAAAGGGCCTTTGATGAGCGGTGTGAGGATGTATGGGATAGTCTTTTTTCCCCAGAAATTCTTCTGCCTCAAGGGGGAAATTTGTATATTGAAGAAACACGCGGGCTTACAGTGATTGATGTCAATAGTGAAGGCATGTTGCGCCATTCTCTGCCATTTAACAGAAAGGCCATCGGAGAAGCTCTCCGCCAAATTCAGCTTCGAGATATCGGAGGTAAAATCGTGATTGATTTAATCGATACCCCTCAGGATTTGAAGCCGCTTTTGCAAGCCTTGACAGTTCCATCTGATGTTGAGATTTTTGGTCTCTCTCATTTAGGGCTTCTTGAATTCATAAGGCGAAGGAAACGTTTGTCCTTACCTCAACGGTTAAAATTCCAGTTAAATTAAGGAGTAGCGTAAATGACCTCTAAATGCCCCATTTGTAAAAAGCCCTCTGTCTTTGAGTTTCGGCCGTTTTGCTCGAAAAGATGTGCTGACCTTGACCTTGCCCGGTGGTTTCGGGGAGATTATCATATTGAAGGTGAAGAAGAAAAAGGAGAAGACGAAAAAGACCAGGAAGAATAAAAGTAAGGGATTGTTTTCTGCGTTTCATAACGCTACAACTAGGGGGCCAATTTAGTCGGGGAGACAATAAAAATGGATTTTATCATAGGCTTAGGCTGGTACGTTATACCTTTTCTCATTGTTTTATCGATTCTTGTCTTTGTGCATGAATTAGGGCACTACCTCGTGGCTCGCTTTAATGGAGTTGGCGTAGATGTCTTCTCAATTGGTTTTGGGCCTGAAGTCTTTGGATGGAATGATAAGTCCGGAACCCGGTGGAAAGTCAGCTGGCTTCCTTTGGGAGGATACGTAAAAATGGTGGGAGACCTTGATGCTGCAAGTACTCCCGATACGGATGCCTTGAAGAAAATGGATGAGAAAACAAAGTCCAGATCACTTTACTACAAGACCGTATGGCAACGTATTGCGGTCTCTGGAGCAGGGCCTGTCGCAAACTATTTGTTTGCCATCCTTGTGTTTAGCGTTCTTTTTGCAACTGTTGGTCAACGCTATACGATTCCTATTATTGAATCCATTCAACCCGAAAGTGCTGCTGCAAAAGCTGGGTTCTTACCAGGGGACCGGGTAAAAGATGTGAATGGTGAACCCGTTGAAAGGTTTGAAGACCTTCAAATGATTGTTCAGGCACATCCAGGGGATACTCTCGAGATTGTCATAGAGAGAAATGGCCATATTCAAACTTTAAGTGCGAGCCCCACCCTTTCTGAAATCAAGGACCACTTTGGCCATACCCATAAGGTGGGGTTACTTGGGATTAAGGGAACTCAACCTGGCTATATTCAACGGGCTTGGTGGAATTCATGGTGGTATGCCATTGAAGAATCTTTTAACATTTCTTGGCAAACCCTTAAGGGGCTCTGGCAAATTGTGATTGGGGCGAAATCAGCCGATGGAATTGGTGGCCCCTTAAGGATTGCTCAAATGTCAGGGGAGATTGCTCAAAATGGGTTGGTTGCTTTGATATGGTTCATGGCGCTCTTATCTGTCAATCTTGGGCTCATTAATCTTTTCCCAGTCCCTATGCTGGATGGAGGGCATTTGTTCTATTACATTGTTGAAGTTATTCGAGGTAAACCGCTCTCCGAACAAGCGCAGGAATGGGGATTTAGAATTGGCTTTGGGCTTATTATCGGCCTTATGATATTGGCCACGTGGAATGATATTCTTCATCTTTTTATTAAATAGTAAGAGGGTTTCGTGTTAAATCGGTCTTTTTTTCTATCTATGGTTCTAGCAATCAATTTGCTTATTCCTCAGGCATGGGCAAAGGAAACCATTCGTTCCATTGATATCGAAGGGAATCGAAGGGTTGAAAACGCGACGATCATGAGTTACATCGACATCAAAGTCGGCGAAGAAGCTCGGGAAGAAAAAATTGAAGAAATTCTCAAAAACCTATTCGCAACAGGACTTTTTGCGGATGTCGTGATTGATCAGCAAGGAGACCGTTTGGTCATTAAGGTTGTCGAAAACAAAATCATCAACAGAATCGCCTTTGAAGGAAATGACCGTCTCAAAGATGATATTATATTAGCGGAAATTGGATTAAGGCCACGGGAAGTTTACACGCCAGGTCGTGCGCAAGAAGCGGCTCAAAAAATCAGGGATATGTATAGATTAACGGGTCGTTATGGCGCAAAGGTAGAGCCCAAAATCATTGAACGAGAACAAAACAGAATTGATCTTGTTTTTGAAATTAAAGAAGGACAACCTACCCGAATTAATAAGATCATTTTTGTTGGCAATGAACATTTTAGTACATCCCGATTAGAGTCGGTGATTTTAACAAAGGAATCGCATTGGTACCGCTTCTTTAGCAGTGATGATACCTATGACCCCGATCGTCTTTCTTTTGATAAAGAATTGTTGCGCAGATATTATCACGAACAAGGGTTTGCTGATTTTAAGGTGGATTCTGTCGTTGCGGAACTTGATCCAGATGCGCAAGAATTTTACATCACCTATACGATTGATGAAGGACCTCGCTATAAATTCGGGGATTTGAAGATAACCAATAACTTGCGCCATCTGAAGTTAGAAAACCTTGATAAAGTTATTACCTTTGAAAAGGGCGAATGGTTTAATAGTAAAGACATTGAAAAATCCATGGATAAGTTAAACCTGGCTATTGGTGAGAAAGGCTTTGCCTTTGTGGAAATTGAGCCGAAGTTAACACGGTGTCCAGAGACGTTGGAAGTCAATGTGGAGCTCATTATCAAAGAGGGCCGGCATGTCTACATCAACAGAATCAATATCTTAGGTAATGATAGAACAGATGACGATGTGATCCGGCGTGAAATGCGGCTTGTTGAGGGGGATCCTTATAACAGTATTCTGCTGAAACGCTCTGAGCAGCGCATCAATAACTTAGACTTCTTTAAAAAAGTAGATGTAAAACAAGAAGAAACGACGGCACCTGATAAAATTGACTTGAAAGTTGAGGTCGAGGATAAGCCCACAGGATCTCTCCAATTCTCAGCAGGATATTCAACAACGGATAAAATTATTGGAACCGTTAGTATGAATGAACGAAATCTGATGGGGAAGGGTTATGACCTCTATGCAAGTGCTACCATGTCACAGAGGGCAATGGATTTTCACACAGGATTTACCAATCCTTATTTGTTTGGAAAACCTCTCCAAGGGGGTATAGATGCTTTCCATGCTTCGCGTAAATACTCAGTTAAGGAAACAGGTGAGTCTGGTTACCGTCAAATGAAAACTGGAGGAACCCTTTCATTAGGATACGATCTCAAAGAATACCTTGGACAATCCTGGACCTATACTTTGAGGCGAGATGATATCAATGACATTCGAAAAAGATCCTCTCCATATTTGAAGCAACAACGTGGAATATGGGTCGTTTCATTCATTGGACATAGCTTATTCTATGATAAAAGAGATAGCAGCATTGAGCCAACAAGCGGATGGTTTGCAGGTATGTCCAATGATCTAGCTGGTCTTGGAGGGGACGTTAGGTACTTTAAAAATGGTGTGCGTGCAGGAACATACATTCCCTTTGATGAAGATCATAAGTGGGTTCTTGCTTTAAAAGCCTCTGCGGGCGCTATGACAGGCCTTGGAAAAGTCACCCGTGTGGTTGATCGGTATGAGTTGGGTGGAGATTATCTGCGCGGTTTTGCCGATAACGGAATTGGTCCGCGTTCTAAGAAATATAAGGATGCTTTAGGAGGCCTCCTCTATTACAAAGCGACAGTTGAATTAAACGTCCCCCTTGGATTGCCTCCAGAACTTGGGATTAAAGGAAGCCTCTTCACAGACCTTGGAAGTGTGTGGCATACTGGCAACCATCCGCCCAAGCATAAGAAGCATTCTGAAAAGTATAAGATTATTGGGAACACCCCACAGCCTCGTGTGGGTATAGGCGCAGGCCTTACATGGCGCTCGCCTTTCGGTCCAATTGGTGTCTATTATGCACCTTGGGCTTGGGGCATAAAACATGTTGATAGGAAGAAGAACTTTAATATCACATTTGGATCTAACTTTTAAGGAGAAGAAAATGAAAACTTTTTTAACCATAGCATTATTGGCTTCTGCAGCTGTGTTCACACCAGCACACGCAGACCAAACAACACCTGCACCGATTATTGGTGTTGTGGCACAAGCTACTTTGGATCAATCAGCCGCATTGCAATCAATTGTTAAGCAAGTTGAAGCAAAGCGCGCAGACATTCAAAAAGAGCTAGCAAAATACGAGAAGGACCTCAAAGAGCAAGATAAGAAACTGGCTGAAGAACAAAAGACACTTTCTGAAAAAGATTTTGCTGATAAGCGTCAAGCCTTTGAAAAGAAAGTTCGCGACATTCAAGAAAAAATTGAACTCAAGAGAATTCAAATGGAACTTGGGGTTGATGAAGCGAAAAAGAAGGTCTATCAAGCATTCTTAAAAGCGTCTGATGAAGTCAGCAAAGAGGCTGGAGTCAATGTTATGCTCTACAAAGAAACAATTGTAACTGCAGACCCAACCTTTGATTTATCAAGCAAAGTTTTAGAAAAACTGAACAAGGCCCTTCCAACCGTTCAGGTTAGCTTTAAATCTGAAGATGAAATTAAAAAACTCATAAAGAAGCAAGCTCAGCCACAACAAGCAGCGGCGAAGTCCTAAGTACGGATAATTATGCTAATATCATTATGAATTTGGTGTTTGCAGGAGCAAAAGGTGATCACACTACCTGTGTCATCCTTGGGCAATAAGTGCTTGTTTTCCGAAGGAAAACATTAGCACTTATTGGCCCGAGGATCCATGCATGTGATAAATTCTATGGATCCTCGGATCAAGAAAAGTCATTGTTTTTCTAAAGAAAAACAAGACTTTTCTAGTCCAAGGATGACACAGGTGGATGATTTGTCCGTAAATCCTGATGATTATTGATGTAAAAATAACTTCTAAAACACTTTACTTTTAAGAAATACTTGCAGTAAGATCCAGTAATCAATCGAGTATTAATAAGTGGACGATTATGGCTGACCCACGTTTTTATAAGAAAAAAGGGCCCTTTACATTGGGCGAACTTGCCGTTCTTGGTCAGTGTGATATTGGTCGAGGGGATCCTGCTTTGATTATTCAGGACGTTGCTCCTTTGGATATGGCGGAAGCTGCGTGTATCAGTCCTTTTCTCAAAACCAAGTACATAGAGACTCTGCTGAATACCAAAGCGTCTGCTTGTATTTTGACAGCTGAATTGGCGGACAAAGCCCCCGAGCACCTGGCGTTGTTGATTTCTAAATATCCTTACAGGTCCTACGCCCTGATTGCGAATGCCTTTTATCCGAAAGAAAAGAAAAAGGGAGACATTTCCCCCACAGCTGTGATTCATCCTACAGCTAAACTTGGGAAAGATGTGGTAATCGCCCCCATGGTTATAATTGGCGCTCATGCTGAACTTGGAGACTCTGTCGAAATCGGTCCTCTCTCAGTGATTGGGGAAAGTGTTGTCATCGGTGAGAATAGCGTTATAGGCTCGCATGTTTCCATTTCCCATGCCCTTGTTGGCAAAGAAGTTCATATCAAACCTGGGGCAAAAATTGGGCAAAGTGGATTTGGGTTTTTCATGGATTCCGGTGATATGGGGGGGCATGTCACCGTTCCTCAATTAGGACGCGTCATCATTCAAGATTTTGTTGAAATAGGGGCCAATACAACGATTGATCGGGGGAGTGGCCAAGACACGGTCATTGGTCTCGGGACCCGCATTGACAATCTCGTTCAAGTTGCTCATAACGTACACTTTGGAAAGGGATGTGTTATGGTCGCTCAAACAGGCATTGCAGGAAGTACCAAGTTTGGCGATTATGTTGCAGCTGGCGGCCAAGCAGGCTTTGCCGATCACCTAACCATTGGTACAGGGGCACGCGTTGGGGCTCAATGTGGCATTTTGCGGAATGTAGAGCCTGGGGAAACCTTAGCAGGAAGTCCTGCCATGCCACTTAAAGCCCATTATCGTCAAGTTGCTGTTTTAAAACGGCTGGCTGAAGAAAATCGGAAGAAACTTTAACAGAGGGTGAAATCGATGTCCTTAGCAAATTCTGTCGCAGTGGCTATAGAAAGCAATAGCTTCTCTGAACTCAGTACTGATTTAATTAAACGGCTTATTCCTCACCGAGAGCCGATGCTGATGATTGAGCGACTTATCAACGTTATTCCTGGGGAAAGCGCAGTTGGGATTAAAAGAGTCTCGATAGATGATTGGTATTTTCAAGGTCATTTTCCAAAGAAACCCGTCATGCCGGGGGTCATGATCATTGAAGCCTTAGCTCAAGCAGCAGCAACCTTGGCGATGCATACCTTAAATCTCTATGATCAAGAGAAACTGGTTTATTTTATGGGGATTGATGAAGCCCGCTTCAGGAAAATGGTTGTTCCTGGAGACGTCCTTCACCTTGAGGTTACAAAAACCCACCGCCGTGGGCCTGTTTGGCGCTTTCAAGGAATTGCTAAAGTTAACGATGAAGTTGTTGCTGAAGCAATCAAAACAGCTATGATTTCTGATAAATAAAGATATTTGAGAAAGTAAATTCATATGACTATACACATTCATCCGACGGCCATTGTTGCTGATGGAGCAAAGCTTGCAAAAGGCGTATCTATTGGGGCCTATAGTATTGTAGGTCCTCATGTCATTTTAAATGAAGATGTTAAAATTCATCCTCATGCTGTGATTGAAGGGCATACAACAATCGGGGCTAGAACAGAGGTGTTTCCTTTTGCAGCCATTGGTCTTGCTCCTCAAAATGCTCACTTTAAAGGGGAAGCCTCCACGATTGTAATTGGAGATGGGTGCGTCATTCGCGAGCATGTCACCATCCATCCTGGGACTGAAAAAGGCGGGATGAAAACCACAATTGGCAACAATTGTTACATTATGGTTGGGTCTCACATCGGTCATGACTGTCATGTGGGCAGTGGTGTGATCATGGCAAATAATGCCACCCTTGGAGGGCATGTTATTGTTGGTGATTATGCCAATATTGGCGGCCTTGCTGCCGTTCACCAACACGTCCGTATTGGGGCCTTTGCTATGATTTCAGGGACGGCTGGGGTCAGTGAAGATGTGATTCCTTTCGGAACAGTTGTTGCGATACGGGGTAAACTTGGTGGCCTCAATATTATTGGCATGAAGCGCAGAGGTTTTGAACGCCAAGATATTCATGAATTAAGAAACGCCTACAAACTGCTGGTTAGAGAACAATCCCAAACCCTTGAAGAACGTGTTCAAAATATCCGCACGCTTTATGGAAATTGTAGAACCGTTAAGGAACTCCTCACATTTATTGATCAAGATCCAAAACGCCCCCTCTGCTTACCAGCGGAAGACTGGGAATTTGAACCGGATGAATCTGAACAGGGGCCGCCTCGTGCCGCAGTTGCGTAACCAGGTACCTATTGCACTTTTAGCAGGAAAGGGAGACCTACCGCGCCTTCTTATCGAGATATTCCAAAGTCAGAAACGCCCTTTCGTGGTTCTTGCCTTTAAAGGTCAAACGGATGAAGGCCTCGTTAAAAACATTCCCCATATTTGGCTTCATTTTGGGGAGGCTGGAAAAGCACTCCACTATCTAAAAGAACACAAGATCCAAGAAATTGTTATGGCCGGTGCGATTTCAAGGCCAACCTTGAGTGAAATTCGCCCTGATTGGGAAGGGGTTAAATGGCTTGCTAAAATTGGGACAAAGGCACTCGGGGATGATGGTCTTTTAAAACTTGTTATTCGGATCCTAGAAGAGAAAGGGTACCGTATTGTTGGCCCTGACGATATCTTAGAAACTCTTCTTATTCCTGAAGGACTTTTAACCGAGCAGCCTCCAGATGAGCAAGCCTGGCGGGATATTGGGCGGGGGGTTGAAGTTCTCTCGGCCTTAAGTTCTGCTGATGTGGGGCAAGCTGTGGTGGTTCAAGAAGGACTTATCCTGGGCGTGGAAGCCATTGAAGGAACGGATGCCTTGATTGATCGGGCAGGCTCACTGCAAAGGCCTGGGTTAGGCGGTATCTTGGTTAAAATTGCAAAACGCCAGCAAGACAAACGGGCGGACCTTCCTACAATTGGACCAGAAACAATTCGGAAAGCCGCTAAAGCAGGGCTCCGAGGGATCTCGGTTGAAGCGCATCGAACCCTTCTCTTGAATCAGGAAGAAGTTTTAAAACTGACTGAAGAAAGTGGTCTTTTCCTTTTAGGGCTCACGAGAGAGCAATGTCACAACCTCCGCTAATCTTTATCATAGCAGGCGAAGCCTCAGGCGATAAATTAGGCGCGGAACTCATGGCTTCTCTAAAGCAGAACCACCCTGTTCATTTCACAGGGATTGGGGGTGAAGCCATGGCCGCCCAAGGGCTCACAAGTCTTTTCCCCATGGAAGAACTCTCCCTGATTGGTGTGTGGAGTATTTTAAAGAATCTACCCAGTCTTTTAGGCCGGCTATCCTATACAGTGAAGACGATTCGTGAAATGAAGCCCGATGCCGTCATAACTATTGATGCGCCGGAGTTTAATTTTCGTGTTCATAAACGCCTTCGCCAGGATAATGATAGGCCGCGCCAGATTCATTATGTGGCCCCTACGGTATGGGCTTGGCGGCCCTGGATGGCAAAGAAAGTGGCTGGGTTTTTAGATCACCTCTTGTGTTTATTTCCCTTTGAACCTCCTTATTTTGAAAAGTATGGTCTAAAGACAACCTTTGTCGGCCATCCGCTCGTGCGAAACACTGGATTGCTTCGCTTCGCTCGCAATGACGACAGAGAAGAAACAATGCTTCACACTAAACCCGTCATTGCGAGCCCTGCTGAAAGCAGGGCGAAGCAATCCAGACTTTTGCACAAAAGGGATCCAAAACTCCTCTGTGTCCTCCCAGGAAGCAGACGCTCTGAGGTTGAAAGATTGCTTCCGATTTTCAAAGAGACTGTCCTTCTGTTAAAAAAAGAATTACCTCATATACAAGTAATTCTTCCCACAGTCCCTGCCGTTGAACCCTTTGTGAGGGAAGGCGTAAAAGACTGGCCGGTGGAAGTTGACGTTGTCCTTGGAGATGAGGCGCGTCACACAGCCTTCGGCAAAGCCTCAGTGGCCCTTGCGGCTTCCGGAACTGTCGCTCTGCAACTTGCAGCCGCAAATCTTCCTTTTGTCATTGCTTATAAAGTCGATACGGTAAATGAATGGATTGCACGTCTTCTTTTTCGCACCCCTTGGGTGTGTATGGTCAACATCCTCCTTGTGTTTCAAAAGTTTGGGCCCAATTTTGTTCTGACTCCTCAAGCCAAAGAACTCGTTCCTGACCCTTGGATCCCAGAGTTTCTTCAAAAGGATTGCACGGCTGAAAAAATAGCCCCTGCGGTCTTAAAATTATTAATAGACCGAAAAGCACAGGCGGATCAACACAAAGCCTTGCAGGAGGCCGTCTCTCTCCTTGAGGCTCCCCCTGAGTTGGTTGCAAATACTGTGTGGGAGGAAATTCTTTAATTTTTTTATTGGCAAAAAAGAAAATACATCCTAATGTTTCATTGATACAAATTTTTATATGGAGAATAGTAATGTTTAAAAAGAGTAATCATGTTAAAAACTTAAGATTTGCTTCCCTTTTGATTGTCAGTTCCCTTTTAGGTGCGTCAACAGGCCAGGCTATGATTAAGGCAGAGGCTGGCGATCAAGGTGATAAAAAAGTTGCTCAACTTGCAAGAAATTTTGATCAAATGGAGATTGATCCACAAGCTGCACTGACTTCTGAGCAAGATTATCAACAAGCCCTTAATCATCTTAAAGCAGAAAACTTTGGCTTGGCCAGGGACCTTCTTAATTTGGCAGCGAAGAAAGGCCATAAAAAAGCAATTTATGAGTTAGGTGTCATTGCCTTCAAAAGAGGAAACCATGATGAAGCCCTGAAATGTTTTATGCAGGGTGATGATGAATTATCCAAAACAGAAGCTTATGCCATAGTTTCTATGAAGAGAAATGATGCTCTTGCAAAGGGTAAATATGTAGATGCTTTGCAGTATCAGAAGCAAATGTCTGAGCTGAATAAATCAAGTGCCAATTTTTATCAACTTGGGACAATGTATCGCAAAGGCGGAACAGGTGTGCAGCCAAATCCGCAAGAAGCCTACCTGGCATTTCAAAATGCTATTCAACATTATGATCCTACCCAATCTCCTGATGCATCCTCAAACAATGGTCAGAAGCAAATCATGATTAAGGCTGTTGAAGCTGCAATTTTAATGATTACAGGTAATGAGGTGAAAGTGGATAACCCTCATGATGCAATTGCATCCTTTGGGAATATTCGACAGGCATACGCACCTAAGCCCACTGATAATCCATTATCTGATGAAGAATCTGAAGGAGAATTATCTGATAAAGAATCTGATGAGGAATAAAAAAATATGAGTAGATTCAAAGGCCTGGATATTCCCTGTCAAACAATCTAGCTTTTATTTACGAAAAAACCCCTAAGGGGTTTTTTTGTGCCAAATTACAAAATAATGTTGCAAAAGTAAATCATATAATATAAACAATATTTATATTATTATTAGGAGAGATTATGATTAATTATTTGTTTTTAAAAAGAAGGTTAGCGTTTGTTTCTTTGATTGCTCTTGCCTCGATGATGGGGGAAGTAGATAGTAATGCCATGAAAAAGGGTGATGATACGGATGATGAAATCCCCCTTCTAAAGCCAGGCCAAAAGCCAGCGAAAGCCGAGGATAATAAAGCAGATAAACCTGCCCAGGTTCAAAAAGAAAAGCAAGCCCCTCGACTAGAAGAAGAAAAACCGGCTAAGAAAGCCAAGATCGTTAGACAACAGATGGAACCGGCTGACAATGAAGAGCCACTCGATGCCGAGCAACAATTCCAATTAGCTCAAATGTACAGGGCTGAAGGAGACCAAGAGGCGGCACACCAATACTATGAAAAGGCAGCAGCTGCAGGTCACAAGCTGGCCCTGCGAGAGCTTGGTTCCTTGAAATACAATGAAAATGGCACGCTTGATCAGCACAAGGAAGCCTTACAATATTTTGAGGAGTCTGCTAAAAAAGGGGATTTGATATCAAAAGAACATGCCTATAAAATTCAAATTGATTGTGCTGATGCTTTAATAAAAAAAGATCAAATTCCTCAAGCGATACAATGGCTTGAGAAAGCTGAAACAACAAGTCATAGCCCTAAACTTCAAGTCCAAATTGCTGGGCTTTATAAGTCTATGAAAAACCTAAAAAATGCCACCGTATGGTATGCAAAAGCAGTTGTATTTCTTGGTTCTGATGATGCAGAAGATACCAACGCTGCTATTGAAGCCACACGCACTCTTGGGGAGATATTTTTGAACGGAGAAGGTGGTCTAGAGCCAGATGCAGAGCAAGCCATTGAATACTTTGGGCAGGCAGCTGCTTTTGGTGATACGGTATCACAACAACATCTCGATAAATTAACGGGAAATAAGTAATAATTGTACAAAATGACACAGAACACGGGACTAGTTTCCCTCTGTGTCATTTTTTTAATCGATCTACAACTCCCCCCTCCTCAAAGAAAAGAGAGTATGCTAGTGTCTCTCGCAATATAAAATGATTCACTAAGATAAGAAAGAAATTTTAATGAAACTAGCGGTTCTCAAAGAAAGACGAACTTATGAGACACGGGTTGCGGCCACCCCTGAGACTGTAAAAAAATTAAGCGCTCTTGGGTTTGAGGTCAGCGTTGAAAAAGGGGCAGGGGATGCGTCTCATTTTCCTGATGAGGCTTATAAAGCAGCCGGTGCTAGCATCGGATCGACCACTCCAAAAACCCTTGAAGGCGCTCAAGTTGTCTTAAAGGTGGCTGCTCCCATGACCAAAACGGATGGGGGGGAAGATGAAGTGAAACTTCTTCCTGAAGGAGCACTTCTCCTGGGAATCCTTCAACCTTACACAAAACCAGAACTCCTGGATGCCTATAATAAGCATAAAGTCACAGCCTTGGCATTGGAACTAGCCCCCCGCATTACCCGCACTCAAGTCATGGATGTGCTCTCCTCCCAAAGCAACCTTGCAGGATATCGGGCCGTGATTGAAGCGTCCCAAGTCTTTGAGCGCGCCTTTCCGATGATGATGACAGCAGCCGGAACCATTGCCCCTGCGCGAGTTTTAATCCTAGGAGCAGGGGTTGCTGGCCTCCAAGCCATTGCTACAGCCAAGCGTCTTGGGGCTATTGTGAATGTCTTTGACGTCCGCGCCGCTGCTAAAGAACAAGTTGAAAGTCTCGGCGGAACCTTTGTTGAAGTGGAGTCTCAAGAAGCAGGTGAGGCTGCTGGCGGTTACGCTAAGGAAATGAGCGCGGATTATAAGGCACGCCAAGCCGCTAAAATTAAAGAGGTCCTCCAAAAGTCTGACATTTGTATTACAACAGCCCTTATCCCTGGAAAGCAAGCTCCCCGCTTGATTACAAAAGATATGGTTGCGGGAATGAAGCCAGGATCAGTGATTGTGGACTTAGCCGTTGAATCCGGCGGCAATTGTGAAGGCAGTGTCCTGGGTGAAGTTGTTGATAAACATGGGGTTAAAATCGTAGGCTATGCCAATATGGCTGGCCGCATTCCAACGGACGCCAGTTCAGTTTATGCCCGTAACCTCTTAAGTCTTCTCACATTGTGTGTGGGTAAGGATTCAAAGAAACTTCAAATCCCTTGGGATGATGAAATCATCAAAGCCATGGCTTTAACTCATGAAGGGAAGAGTTTACAAGAGTTTAAGAAGGCAAAGGCATGAGTATAAACATAAACAACAGTTGTCATCCTCGGGCTAGAAAAGCTAAGTTTTCGTTCGGAAAACTAAGCTTTTCTAGCCCGAGGATGACAATGACAATGGATAGTGGGCATTAAGCAATGAAAGGATCACACTAATGGACCTCATTTCCCCCTTTGTTCAAGAACTGACCGTCTTTGTTCTGGCCGTCTTTGTCGGCTATTATGTGGTGTGGAAAGTGACACCTGCGCTCCACTCTCCGTTGATGTCAGTCACTAATGCCATCTCGAGTGTGATCATCGTCGGAGCTATACTTGCTGCAGGTTCTGCCCAGGACACTATGACCCAACTCTTTGGTTTTGCAGCTGTAACCATGGCTGCAGTGAATATCTTTGGCGGTTTTGTTGTGACCCGCCGCATGCTTGAAATGTTCAATAAGAAAAAATAGGTTTATCCGTGAGCGCAAATCTTTCAGCTATTTCATATCTTGTCTCTTCAGTCTGTTTTATCCTTGCCCTTCAAGGGTTATCTTCAGCCAAGACATCCCAAAGAGGGTTAACACTGGGTATCCTCGGGATGGCCCTAGCCGTGTTGACAACCATTGGATCTCCAATTGTCACCGATTATGGATGGATCCTTTCTGGGCTTATCCTGGGAGGAGTCATTGGAACGGCCATTGCTAAGAAAATTCAAATGACAGCATTACCTCAGTTAGTAGCAGCCTTCCACAGCCTTGTGGGCCTTGCAGCCGTCTGTGTTGCAGCTGCTGCCCTTTATGAGCCGCGGGCCTTTAGTATTGGAGAGGTTGGTCATTTAGCAGCAGGGTCCCTTATTGAAATGGGACTTGGCGTTGCGATTGGAGCGATTACGTTTACAGGATCAATTGTGGCCTTCGCCAAACTCCAGGGACTTGTTTCAGGTAATCCCCTGATCTTTAAAGGCCAACATCCGTTAAATGCTGCTCTTGGTATAGGACTCATCCTCATGATTGCGTTCTTTGCCGGAAGTGAGTCTCATAGTCTTTTCTGGCTCATGACCTTTGTTTCCCTAGGGCTAGGATTCCTCTTGATTCTCCCCATTGGGGGCGCTGATATGCCTGTGGTTATTTCCATGTTGAACTCTTATTCAGGATGGGCCGCAGCGGGCATTGGATTTACTTTTGGCAATAGTCTTCTCATTATTACAGGCGCTCTCGTGGGGTCATCGGGTGCGATCCTCAGTTACATTATGTGTAAGGGGATGAACCGCTCCATTATCAACATTATCCTCGGGGGTTTTGGAGGTGATCAAGCAGCAGCGGCTCAACGCGGGGCTGAGCAACGGGCATTCAAAGCTGGAAGTGCTGAAGATGCTGGTTTCATTATGAAGAACGCTAAGTCTGTCATCATTGTGCCTGGTTACGGTATGGCTGTTGCCCAAGCCCAGCATGCCTTACGGGAAATGTCTGATATCTTGAAAAAAGAAGGCGTTAAAGTCCGGTATGCCATTCATCCTGTGGCAGGTCGTATGCCAGGGCATATGAATGTTCTCTTAGCCGAAGCCAATGTTCCTTATGAGGATGTGTTAGAGCTTGATGAAATCAACCGGGACTTTGCGGTGACAGATGTAGCCTTTGTGATTGGGGCCAATGATGTGACAAATCCTGCAGCTAAAACCGATTCTACCAGCCCGATCTTTGGCATGCCGATTTTAGATGTGGAAAAGGCAAAAACCGTTCTTTTTGTGAAGCGGTCCATGTCTCCAGGCTATGCAGGGGTAGACAACGAGCTCTTTTATAAGGATAATACCCTCATGCTCTTTGGAGACGCTAAAAAGATGTGCGAAGAAATCATCAAGGCGTTGGAGGAGTAAAGTATAAATATAATAAAAAATGGAGGCACAATGCAAATCTTATTAAAAACGATTTTTCTCTTTGGGTTTATAGGATTATATCCTCAGTCAAACTTATATGGGCAACAATTAATTCCTTGTGGGACATTTCAATGCACTCAAGGCTACGTATGTTGTGTTTCTTCAAGTAATCCTTCATGTGGTGGATGCTGCTCGCCAGGAGAAACTTGTCTTGGGGCTGATTGCAGTAGTTATTTCTCTCAAGGCAGTGATGGGAAGACAAAAAAATTAAAGAGTTCCCATCAACAGTCCCATTCAGCTCAGAAAAAAGAGAGTCCTAAAGGTTGTCAACTTTCCCAGGCTTGCAACGCTTGTGTAACAAATTGTAATGATTATGATACACAAAATGTTTGTAACTGCTTTCCAATGTGTGGAAATCAATGCACTCCTGCTGATTATCAATGTCAAGGATGTACACAGCAACTCAAGAAGAAAAAGAAGAAGACTCAATCAATACAACAATAGGTTTGACTCCGACTAGGAACCCCAAAGCGAGAAGATGTGCGAAGAAATCATCAAGGCGTTGGAGGAGTAATGCGCTTAAGTATATAATCTAGATGGTAATTTTAATAAAAAAATATCTTTTGTTGTTAAGATAAAAAGCAAGAAATTATAAAGGAGGCATAAATGATGAAGAAGGTTGTATTATTCATGGGCGTATTGTGTTTATTTTCTCAAAATTCTGCTTTTGCAGATGTTGTTTTTTCAGCATCAAATACTACGAATCAGGACGTTATGCTTAAAGTATGGAATAGCGCATTTGAATACTCTAGTTGGGCTAAAATCCCAGCAGGCCAAACAGTAAATGGTTTTTATACAGCTACTGCTGCTGACTGGATCACACATGATAATTGGGATTGTTATGTAGATACGAATACATCAAGTTATTCTATGTCAAATAGTATTGAAACATCTGTACCGGTATCTTGTGGTAATATAACTCTGGTCATTGGCTATCAAAATGGTGTAGGACCAGAAGTTACGAATGGAAATTGTACATCAGGGAAGTCTTTTGCAGCAAAAAAAGGGCATGCCCCAGCTAAACAAGCTAAAAAGATAACTAAATAAAATAATAGCTTGTCAAGCTTAAACTTTCAGTGAGTTCAACCTTTTAAACCTACCCCAGGATAAAGACCACAAGCGCTAGCACGGCAGCAATAGCAATCACGGGATGGAGGAGGGCCAACCATTTTGGGACAGGCCTTCCTGGCATATCAATAAAGAACATGGTAATCCCTCCAGCAGCTGCAATGAGGAACAATACGATGCTGGCAAGGGGAACATGATCGGGATGCATGAAGGCATAATAAAGCACCATCAAAAGAGCGATGACTGCAATGCTTCCATGGGTATAAACAAATTTCTTGGGTGTAGGCTTATCTTGAAGAATGGAAAACAAAACCACCGCGCCAAATCCGGCAGCAATCAGAAATAAGATGACAGCTGTAAGTAGCATATAAATCCTCCCTTTTTTTATTTAGTCTAACAAAAAAAGTGGGATGAGGAAATTTATAAAATACGCACCCCAAATGGCGTCATCCCTATAAAGGTCAACTCATTCATTGACATTTCCCCATTTTTTGTCATCCCTCGGCTTGATCGAGGGATGACTATACAAGGGGTAAAAGGAGAGCGGGCCGGGATATTAAGCAAATCTTCCTCTTCCCCCTGGGGGGTCATGGAGATTTGCTAAATTCCGGGATGACGCCCAGGGGATTGCACATCTAGTCATTTCACAATGCTCCCAATATAAAAAAAGGCCAAGCGGCTTGTCTTTAGTGACAAAACTTACCACTTACGCTATAATGTAAGAGATGGAAGGATAAAGAATGGCGCTTTTTGATATTATACTATTTGCTGTAATCGCAGCATTTCTTGGATATAGACTTTGGAGTATTCTTGGTACTCATGATGCCGATAAACCAATTCGCAAAAGACAGTCCAAGGATGACGAACTAGTTGTTCCTGTGCGCGCGCGGACAGCATCAGCCAAAGCAGCAAAGGATACTCCTCTTGCTGAAGAAAAATCTGAGAATTTAGAAGGACCGTTTTTACAAGGGGCAGCGATTGCCTTTCGTAAGATTGTGGAGGCTTATGGAGCAGGAGATACATCAACTCTTAAGAAGTTATTGGAAGGCCCCCTGCTTGAGACTTTTGAAGAGATGATTCAAAAACGGAAGAGGGCCAAAGAGACCTTAGAAGTTGATATTTCTCGTATCACGAAAACGGAAGTCCTTGATAAACGAGAGGAAAAAGGGAAAGCCTATATTACAGTTAGATTTGAATCTGAACAATGCCTTGTCACGCGCGATAATAAAGGAAAAATCCTTCACGGAGATCCTGACCGGTATTCTGATGTCACGGATATTTGGACCTTCGCCCGTCCTGTTAAAAGCACAGACCCAAATTGGAAGTTGGTGGCAACCCAGGTTCCGGAGGCGTAGTTCTCGTCTAGTCGGTTGTATTTGAAGGTGGGAGCTGAAGTGTTTGCCCTTGTGTCACTTGCTGACTTGGATTTAGAGAAAGGCTAAGTTGCATTAATAACGATGCTCCCAACAAAACATCTTGGGAAAAGTTATTCTGCAAAAAGGGGTTGGTAGGAGGGGTTACGGTATTAGGATTAGCATTGGTGAATGGAAATGGGTAATTCGGTATGACTGCCATCGCGATATTTAAGTCATCCTCAATCTCAGGCGTCCAGATTCGTGCAGAAAATACCTGATTTGTTCCGATCATAAAGATAACAAAAGTTAAAGAAATAAGGCGTGACTTAAACATAGTAATTCCTCATATTTTCAAAACAACAATAACAAATGTAAATACACTTTGGGAAGATTTAATATAGGTTATGAACCATGTCAATATATTTAAAATTCGGTGAACTAACAAAATTTTTAAAAAATGGCCAATTAGAAAATTTGGATTCCAAATGAGATCAAGGTATACTTAAAAATGGGTAGCCATGTTACCCCGGGCTCTTTGACATTGTGAATATTAGGCGGCTTTTACGGCTGCATCAGAAGAGACAATCTCACCTAACCGAATCTCACACGCATGGAAATCTTTTAAACTTTCCCGATGACCAATGGAGATAAGAGTTGTCTTTGGAAGCATGGTCTTTATCAAACCATAAAGATGTGCTTCTGATGCTTCATCCATAGCAGACGTGGCTTCATCAAGAATGAGCCATTCTGGCTTTGCGAGCAGGGCTCGCGCAATGGCTATACGTTGCTGCTCACCAAGAGATAACACGCGAGCCCAATCATTGACTTCCTGAAGGCGATCTTTGAGTCCTTCAAGGCCTACAGCCGCCAGACTCGAACAAATGTCAATTTCGTTTGCCTTAAGGGCAGGGTAGCATAAGACATTCTCTAGGCTTCCTAATGGCATGTAAGGTTTTTGGGGAAGGAAAAGGAATGAGGTTGCGGGAACCCTGATACTTCCTTTTCCATAGGGCCAGAGGCCTGCCATCACCCGCGTGAGAGTGCTTTTCCCGGAACCTGTCGGCCCCGTAATGAGAGTATGGTTGCCTTTTGTAAAGGTTAGGTTGATATCCTCATTTAGCGAAGCCCCATGGGGAAGGGTAATCTGGACACAGTTAACATGGATATCATCTTCCTCATGGTTGCCGTGAGATAACTCAGCAGGGGGAATTCTTTCTAGATCTCCCATAAATTCCAGGAGACGGTTTGTGGTTGCTCTCCAGCTTGCAATTTCTTTGTAGTTTGAAATGATAAAAGAAAGGGACCAGCTGACTTGATTGAAGGCACCCATCGTTTGGGTGAGGCCTCCAAAAGTAATCTCTTTTGCAAAGAAGCGAGGTGCCGCGAGCAGAAAGGGAAAGAGATGCTGAATCTGAGCATACAAACTCTCCCAAGAGTTCATAACCACCATACGCCGGATCACGTCATAGACATTCTCAACAATATGGTCGATTCTGTTTTTAAAAACAGTTTTTTCTTGGTTTTCTCCTTGATAAAGAGCAATGCCTTCACTATTTTCACGGAACCTTACAAGACTATACCGGAAGTTAGCTTCCCGCTTTTCAAATTCATAGTTTAGGCGAATCAAAGGCCGCCCTAAATAAAAGCTGACCAAGGTTCCCGCCAAGGCATACACCAAAGCCCCCCAACACATATAGCCAGGGATGGAGAGGATCATATCTCCTAAGGGAATGCGCAAGGTTCCTGAAAGCCCCCATAAAATTCCAAGGAAGGAAAATAATGTAATCACTTGTTGGAAAAGCCCCAAACTTAATTTAAGAGTTTTATCGATAAAATGATACACATCATAAGAAATACGTTGGTCTGGGTTATCGGTTCCATTACCTTTAAGTTGCAAAGCATAATACCGCCGATCTTGGAGCCATGCGTCAATCAGGTGATCAGTCATCCACCGTCTCCACCGGATTTCCAAATTTTGGAGGAGATAAAATTTAGCAGCATAGGAGGCAATCGCAAACAAAGCGATGATGACAAAAATTCCTAAACAGTAAAAAAAGACCTGACTATCCAGATTTTGAAGAGCCGTAAAAATCTCATTATTCAAGTAATTCAGCTTAACAGATATCCCAATATAGGAAAGCATGAGAACCAGGTATCCACCTAAGAGAGCCAAGGCAATCCACTTATCTTCTGATGTCCAATAGGGGCGGATCAGATGAGTCCAGACGTGGTTGAGAAAGGCAAAACGAGAGGTCATCATGAGTATCTATTTGCTAATAAAACAAGTAATGATACAATAAAACATAGAAACATAGGCAGGTCAATAAAAAAATAGTTAAAATATTGCCGAGCGGCATTTTTTCACTCTCCCTTGAAAAACCCTTTCTCTATCCCCATATTCTCTGGTAGAGTGCTGTTTCTTTTTTATGAAGTTTAGAGTTAATTATGAATACAATCCGAAATTTAGCTATTATTGCCCACGTTGACCATGGGAAGACAACCCTTGTGGATGCTTTGTTTCGCCAAAGCGGTGTTTACCGCGATAATCAGCGGATTGCTGAGCGGGCCATGGATAGCAACGATCTGGAGCGGGAGCGGGGAATTACAATTCTTGCCAAATGTACATCCATTGAATGGGAAAGCAACCGCTTAAACATTGTGGATACCCCAGGACATGCTGATTTTGGTGGCGAGGTAGAGCGCATTCTTTCCATGGTGGACGGGGTGCTTGTTCTTGTGGATGCAGCTGAAGGGCCCATGCCTCAAACAAAATTTGTTGTGGCGAAAGCCTTGCGCCAAGGCCTCAATCCTATTGTTGTCATTAATAAGGCTGATAAGCCTGATGCGCGGTCCTATGAAGTTCATGAGGAAGTCTTTGATCTCTTTGCAGCTCTGGATGCAAATGATGAGCAGCTTGATTTTCCAACCCTTTATGCTTCTGCTAAGGAAGGGTGGGCGATTGAAAATTTAGAGGATCCTAAAGAAGATTTATCCCCTCTTTTTAGAGCGATACTCAAGCGGGTTCCCATTGCAGAAGGCAACGCTGAGGAACCTTTTTCTATGTTGGTAACAACCTTAGAATCTGATCCTTATTTAGGGCGTATTCTCACAGGGCGCATCCAAAGCGGGAGTGCGAAAGTCAATATGGCCGTGAAGGCCTTAAGCCGCGATGGAACTGTTCTCGAGCAGAGTCGCCTGACAAAAATCCTGGCTTTCCGGGGGCTAGAGCGTGTGCCTATACAAGAAGCCGTTGCCGGAGACATCATTGCTGTAGCTGGATTTGAGAAAGCAACCGTATCCGATACGGTGTGTGTGCCTGATGTTATAGAACCTCTCAAATCTCTTCCCATTGATCCCCCAACATTGGCCATGAATTTTTGTGTCAATGACTCTCCTTTTGCTGGGAGAGAAGGGAAAAAGGTCACTTCTCGTATGATCCGTGATCGCCTTCTGGCTGAGGCTGAGAGCAATGTATCCATTAAAGTTTCCGAAACCCAAACAACCGATGCCTTTGAAGTGGCAGGAAGAGGGGAACTTCAACTGGGTGTCCTTATTGAAACGATGCGCCGTGAAGGTTTTGAACTTTCCATTGGAAGACCTCGCGTCCTCTTTAAAAATGATGAGACTACCGGTCAACTCCTTGAGCCCTTAGAAGAAATCCAAATTGATGTCGATGATGAATTTACAGGAATTGTGGTTGAAAAAATGGGCCTCCGAAAAGGGGAAATGGTTGACATGCGCCCTTCAGGGGGTGGAAAAACCCGCATTAGTTTTATTTCCCCTTCGCGAGGGTTGATTGGCTACCAAGGGGAGTTCTTAACAGACACCCGGGGGACCGGCATTATGAGCCGCCTTTTCCATAGCTACGGGGCTTACAAAGGACCGATTGGGGGCCGGCGAAATGGTGTACTTATTTCGAATGCTACAGGTCAATCTGTTACCTATGCCTTATGGAACCTGGAAGAGCGGGGTATGCTCTTCATTAACCCAGGCACAGCTGTTTATGAAGGCATGATCATTGGGGAACATTCCCGGGATAATGATCTTGAGGTCAACCCTCTGAAGGCCAAGCAACTCACAAACTTCCGGGCTGCTGGGAAAGATGAAGCTGTGCGCCTGACGCCCCCAAAGATTATGACTCTCGAGCAAGCGATTGCTTATATCGAGGATGATGAATTTGTTGAGGTCACCCCTCAGTCCATTCGCCTGCGCAAAGCCCTCCTCGACCCACATGCCCGCAAACGGGCGGACAGGGAGAAGAGTTAAGGGACGTCCTTGACCCTATAAAGGCCAACTCAATATATTTTGCCAAACATGATTGATTGCATCTTGTGTAATTTTCCCGTCCTTGGCTTCTTTGTTTAGGAGACTGTTGATTAAACTACTATAAATTTCCTTATACTTACCTGTTTTTTCTAGCCATTCTTCATTTTTGAATACAAAAGTTTTAATATTTTCATCAAGAGAGCTTATGAGGGTAGTAAGAAAACGGACTTGTTTCCTTCTGGCTTCATCCGTCTCAAACTTAATGTCACCGTTCTGGATACTTTTAAGCTCATTTTCGGCCTGTTCCCTTTCTTCATAAGCTTGGGCTTGTTTTTTGCCCAGATCAGATTCTTTCTTCATAGTTTCATGAAGCACTTGAGCACGCTTATAAATATTTCCCTCAATCGTAAGTTTGGAAACGGCGATGGCTTCTTTTGCATGAGAATCGCGCCATTCCTCTATTTTTCGAGCTTGAGCTTCAAGACAAGGAATAGTTGCAGAGAATGCTTCTTCTAAGAACTTTTTTAATAAAATAGGATCTTCTTTCACAGCGCTATAGGTGGACGCGAGCGTGTTATAAATAATATGAGCTCTCTGGTCTAAAGAAGCGTCTCCATTCCCTGGATGAATAATAATATCTCCCCGATTAACAGCATGGAAAACGTCTGAAAAATTACGAGTTCGAGCTGCTTGTATGAGTTCAGTGCAAATAGCTGTATTATTTACATGAAAGGTTTTAAATTTAAGAATAGCATTCTTTGCCACATTTTTTTGAGTAGCAGTTAAGTTTTGATGACTTTGGATGAGACTCAGAATTTCATCATAAAGTTTTGATTCGCTTTCGTCTGCATCACGAAGGTTTTCCGGATTAAAAGTCCACTGGTCCTTAGGATCGGAGCCAGGATCTCCAACATTCTCAAGCATTTGCTTCATATAGTTTTGGGTAAACTTATGACCGGATTTATACATATTCCTCAAAAAACCTGAAAGATAATGACTTCCCCCCCAACCACAATAAACAGGAGGAACGAAATAGACGTTTTGAGGGACAATATCTTTTAAAATTTTGTCAGCGATTGTAAGGCGTTCAGGCGTGTCATTCGGCAAAACCTTTCCGGGAAGGATGACAAAACTTGGCAAAGCAAATTGTTGCACGCCACTGTTTTGTAGAGGTACTGGGACAACATTCTGTTGAAGAGGGAAAGGTGCCTGTTGTTGTGGGTTAGCATTTTGTATTGGGTAGGGAAGTGCGGCGGCTTGCTGCTCTATTCCCTCGCCTTCTCCTTCTCCTTCAAAGGGGGGGTATTTTTTATACTCCAAAATATCTTTACCGATACCTGACGCTTTTAAGAAATCTGGGCGGAAAGTACCTCTTTCAAAGAGAGCATCAAAAAGACAATTTCTGACGTCTCTCTCTAATTTATTTTTTTCAAAGCTTCTTTTATCATTTGATTGCATTAAAGCATCAATCATTTTATAGCATTTTTCAAATGTTTCCATAATAATAGGAACATCTTCATCTGTATATTTTTTAAAAATAAGTAAAAACAGAAGAGATGATTTAAAGTACTCATCACTCATACAGGAATTTTCTGTCGAATTTGACCGTTTTTTTGTTAAGGTATTTTTAAACCGAGTCAAAGCTCCGTTGCCTGATACTTCTTTCCACTTGTTATAAAGGTCTTCAAAGAGTTTAGGAAAGTCGGGAGCCTGACCTTTAAGAAGTATTTTAAATTTCTTGCCAATTTTGCCATACCTACTTGTTATTAAAGTATTAATAAAATCTTTTTCATAATATTTTATAATAAGGTATGACTTATATTTTGTTGCCTCCTCTGCGGCGTCCTCGTATGCGCTTCTAGGATTCTTTTTTGTTCCTGCTTGGGGAATATTTAAGTTATTGTTTTCTTCTGCCTTATTATTGTTGTTATTATTATCGGCTTCTTCTTTTTGAGCGATAGCTGGAGGAAGTACCGCAGGTGGTTGAACCTGTTGCGGCGGTTCTGCTTGGGGATAGGGCGCATGTTTTTTGGGATCAGGCTCAATCTCAGTCGGGTTTTCTAATGCCCTTTTTTTATGTGCACGAGAATTTCTTGGAGTTTTTGCCAGAAGCGCTTTTTTTTCTGGCTGATAATTTGGATCTTCATCATTTCGTCCTGCAACAACGGGAGTTTGATAAAGAGGAAGTAAAGAAACACCTAAACTTAAACAAATAATTTTTTTCATAACACCATGCCATAATTGATTTACATTACCTTGGTGTTTAGTTAGGAACTCAAACAAAGTCAATAAGAATGGAGGGAAAAATGGAAAGTGACCTAGAACTGGGCATTTACGAACACTATAAGGGTAGGCTTTATCTTGTGCATGAAGTTGCGCGGCATTCCGAATCCCTTGAACCTTATGTCATTTATCGGCAACTTTATGGAGAGTATGGATTGTGGGTGCGCCCGCTAACCATGTTTCAAGAAGATGTCATGTTTGAAGGGAAGAAAGTTCCTCGGTTTAAATTCATTCGTAAAACGGGACTTCCAGAAGTTGAGACGCGATAATAAATCGATTTTCCTTGATTTCCACTTGGCGGAAGGGCCTCCTCTCGTGTTATAAAGGGCAGCAAGTGAAATGAGGATTTAGAATGACGACGGCAACAGAACTCAAAGAACAACTTTTAAAGGCCATTAAGGCAGCGTCCTCTCTTCAAGCGCTTGAAGATGTTCGTGTCGAGGCTTTAGGCAAAAAGGGCCTGATTACAACGCTGATGAAAGATCTTGGCCAGAAAACGCCTGAAGAAAGGCGAGTCCTCGGGGCTGAATTAAATGCTGTGAAGGATGTCTTGTCTGAAGCCCTTGATCAAAGAAAAGGTCAACTTGAAGATGAAGTGTTAACCGCCCGCCTTGCTTCTGAAACTTTAGATGTGACGTTGCCACCGCGCAATCGATCTCAAGGAAAAATTCACCCCCTAAGCCATGTTATGGATCAGGCCATTCATATCTTCGGAAAGATGGGATTTGTGGTTAAAGAAGGACCTGATATTGAAGAAGATTTTTATAACTTCACGGCTCTCAATATTCCTGCTGAACATCCTGCGCGTCAGGAACAAGACACGTTTTATCTGCCAGCTTTTACAGAACAGCAGCCACTTGTTCTTAGGACCCACACATCTCCCGTTCAAATTCGCACGATGCTCAATGAAAAGCCTCCCATCCGAATTATTGCCTTAGGGCGGACGTACCGATCCGACTATGATGCAACCCATACACCCATGTTCCATCAAATTGAAGGACTTGTTGTTGATAAAAAAACCCATATGGGCCATCTTAAAGGATGCCTTGAAGAATTTAGCCGCCTCTTTTTTGAAGATCCTGAGTTAAAAATTCGGTTTTGCCCGGGATATTTCCCATTCACCGAACCTTCAGCTGAAGTGGATATTTGGTGGAAAAATAGTAACTGGCTTGAAGTCCTTGGATGTGGGATGGTCCATCCCAATGTCTTGCGCAATTGTGATATCGATCCTGATATTTACCAGGGCTTTGCCTTTGGTATGGGCATTGAACGGATTGCCATGTTGAAATATGGAATTGAGGATTTACGCCTCTTTTATGAGTCAGATCTGAGGTGGCTTGACCATTATGGATTTGATCCAGAGGCAAGGGGGTAGCCATGCGGTTTACATTATCTTGGTTAAAAGAACATTTAGATACAAGCGCTTCCCTGGATGCGATCTCTGATCAATTAACGTCTCTGGGCCTTGTCGTCGAAAAGATTGAAAACAAGGCTCAGGATTTAGCGCCCTTTAAGATTTGTGAAATTGTAGAGGCTGAAAAACATCCCAATGCGGACCGCTTGCAAGTTTGCCGAGTGAATACAGGCAATGAAGTCCTCCAAATCGTCTGTGGAGGGGCCAATGCGCGTAAAGGGCTAAAAACAGTTCTTGCACGCCCGGGCGATACAATTCCCTCAACCAAGCAAGTCCTAAAAGTGGGGCAGGTGAGGGGTGTTGAAAGTTTTGGCATGCTATGCTCTGCAACTGAACTCCTCCTCGGTGAAGATGAAGGGGGGATTATCGAGGTAGATCCTTCAGCACCCATAGGTGAACCTTATGTAAAGTGGTTGGGGCTTGATGAAAGTCTGATTGAAATTAGCATCACACCGAATCGTGGAGACTGCTTAGGGGTTTACGGCATTGCCCGTGATCTTGCAGCAACCGGCATTGGCAAACTGATTCCCTTGAAAACCCACAATGTCAAAGGGACTTTTCCCTCACCCATTTCCTTAAAGCTTGATTCTGAAGCGTGCCCTTATTTTACAGGACGGTTCATTCGGGGTGTTAAAAATGGACCAAGTCCGCTTTGGTTGCAAAAGAAGCTGCAAGCCATAGGATTGCGGCCCATCTCAGCCCTTGTCGATATTACCAATTACTTTACCTATGATCGCTCTCGGCCCCTTCATGTCTTCGATGCAGATAAAATTAAGGGGAATCTTCTTGTTCGTTTGTCTCAGGAAGGCGAAACCTTTTCGGCCCTCGATGGGAAAACCTATACCCTTACAGAGGATATGACTGTCATTACGGATGGTTCAGGCGTGATCTCCCTTGGTGGTATCATGGGGGGTGAAAGCACAGGGTGTGATGACTCAACTCAAAATGTGTTTTTAGAAGCCGCCTTTTTTGATTCCATCCGAATTGCTATTACAGGCCGAACCCTTGGAATTTTAAGTGATTCCCGGTATCGTTTTGAACGGGGTGTTGATCCGCATTCAACCCTTCCTGGGATTGAAGCAGCAACACATATGATACTTGAATTGTGTGGAGGGGAGGCCAGCGATATTCTCATAGCAGGGGCTCCTCCTGAATTTAAGCGGTCCATTCTCTTTGATCCGGATCGGGTTGAAACTTTGGGGGGCGCTCATGTTAAACCTGAACGTGCCGAAAAAATCTTTAAAAACCTTGGTTTTGAGGTAAGCCATGAAGGTCAAAAATTCCGGGTGACGCCTCCTTCTTGGCGTTTTGATGTGGAACATGAGGCTGATCTTGTCGAAGAAGTCCTTCGGGTTGAAGGGTATGATATCATTCCTTCCGTAAGCTATGAAGGGCGACCAGAAAGCAAAGCGCTCGATTCCCTCCAAGAACGGCGGTTTATGATTCGGGATCGCTTATCAAATCAAGGGATGAATGAGGTTATGACCTGGTCCTTCATGGACCGAGAAGAGGCTATCTCTTTTGGCGGTGTTCCTGAAAGCCTGGTTTTGTTGAATCCCATCAGCCAGGACCTGAATGCCATGCGGCCAAGCCTCCTTCCCCATTTGTTAAAGGGCGCAATCTACAACCAAAACAGAGGGGTAGAATCCATTGCACTTTTTGAAGTTGGCCCCCAGTATGCATCTCCTACACCTGATGGGCAAAACATCATGGCTGCTGGCCTGAGAGCGGGTCTCTTTCATTCAGCAAATTGGAATCAGAAGAAACGGGTTGTTGATATCTATGATGTAAAAGCAGATGTTTCAAAAGTTTTTGATTTAACAGGTGTCTCTGCAAGTCTCGATCGGACAGCGCCATCTTGGTATCATCCGGGGCGTTCAGCGACATTGAAATTAGGGCCTCAAGTTCTGGGATACTTTGGTGAACTGCATCCGAAACTTTTTAAAACCTTTGACCTTAAGGGCCCTGTTGTTGCGTTTGAGCTCTTTATAGACCGGATTCCTTTACCAAAGCGCAAGACTCGGGCAAAACCAAAACTCATCCTTTCGCCTTATCAAGCGGTTGAAAGGGACTTTGCCTTTGTGGTGGAAACCCATGTTCCTGCCGAAGACTTGATTAAGGCCGCATTAAAGGGGGATTCGGATAAACTGATTGAATCTATCACTGTCTTTGATGTGTTTGAACTCGATAACAATAAGAAATCCTTGGGCATACGCCTGCGCCTTCAACCGAGAGACCATACCCTTACAGAAGAAGAAATTCAGGCCTTTTCTCAACGCGTTATTGGCTCGGTCACACAAAGTACCGGCGGAGTATTACGTCAATGACAACAGATCTAAAGCATATCCGGAATTTCTCAATTATTGCCCATATTGATCATGGCAAATCCACATTGGCTGATCGTTTGATTCAATTTTGTGGGGCACTTACTGACCGGGAGTTAAAAGAGCAAGTTCTCGATACGATGGATATTGAAAGAGAGCGTGGGATTACCATTAAAGCCCAAACGGTCCGACTTAAATATAAGGCTAAAGATGGGGAAACCTATCAACTTAATTTAATGGACACCCCAGGCCATGTGGACTTTGCGTATGAGGTCAGTCGTTCCCTTGCTGCGTGTGAAGGGTCCCTCCTTGTTGTGGATGCGAGTCAGGGGGTTGAAGCTCAAACCCTTGCAAATGTTTATCAAGCCATTGATAATAATCATGAAATCATTCCTGTCCTTAACAAGATCGACCTTCCTGCTGCAGATCCAGATAGAGTCAAAGAGCAAATTGAGGATGTGATTGGCCTTGATACCAGTGATGCCCTTATGGTCTCGGCTAAAACTGGCGTTGGCATTCCTGATGTCTTGGAGGCCCTTGTTCACAAGCTCCCTCCGCCAAAAGGTCAAAAAGACGCCCCCCTCAAAGCCTTGCTGGTAGATAGCTGGTATGATGCGTATCTAGGGGTGATCATCCTGGTGCGTATTGTGGATGGGGTTTTAAAACCAGGGATGAAAATCAAAATGATGTCAACGGGTTCAGTTTATAGTATTGACCAAGTTGGTGTTTTTACACCAAAGCGCGAGACTCTTCCTTCCCTTTATCCTGGCGAAGTCGGTTTCTTTACGGCAGGCATTAAAGCCGTTGCCGATTGTAATGTGGGTGATACGGTAACTGAAGACAAGAACCCCGCATTAGGGCCCCTGGCTGGTTTTAAGCCCAGTGTTCCTGTGGTTTTCTGTGGTCTTTTCCCAGCAGATGCGGCTGATTTCGACCATTTGCGCGATAGTCTTGCAAAATTAAGATTGAATGATGCGAGTTTCATGTTTGAGCCTGAAAGCTCTGCCGCATTAGGACTTGGTTTCCGCTGCGGTTTCTTAGGTCTTCTCCACCTTGAAATTATTCAAGAACGCCTTGAAAGGGAGTTTAACCTTGATCTTGTTACAACAGCGCCAAGTGTTGTTTACAAACTATACATGACAAACGGGGAAATGATCGAGCTTCATAACCCTGCCGATATGCCAGATGTTGTTCGGATTGCGAAAATGGAGGAACCTTGGATTAAAGCTACCATTCTCGTGCCTGATACTTATTTAGGATCAGTCCTGACCTTGTGTACAGAGCGGCGAGGGGTTCAATTGGATTTAACTTACGTGGGGAATCGGGCGATGGTTGTCTACCGCCTCCCTCTCAACGAGGTGGTCTTTGACTTTTATGATCGCCTGAAATCTGTCAGCCGCGGCTATGCTAGCTTTGATTATCAAATGGATGGGTATGAGGAAGGGCAGCTGGTTAAGCTTTCTATCCTTGTGAATGGGGATCCTGTGGATGCCCTTTCAACGATTGTCCACAAATCCCATGCAGAAAGTCGAGGAAGGGCTCTGTGCATGCGTTTGAAAGATCTTATCCCCCGTCAGCTTTTTAAAATTGCCATTCAAGCAGCCATTGGGGCTAAGGTTATTGCTCGGGAAACCATCTCTGCTCTCCGGAAAGACGTGACAGCGAAGTGTTATGGAGGGGATATTACCCGGAAACGAAAACTCCTTGAAAAACAAAAGGCGGGGAAAAAACGCATGCGCCAAGTTGGCAATGTGGAAATCCCTCAATCCGCTTTCTTAGCAGCTCTCAAGATGGGAGAAGACTAACGTCTCCTCCTTGGCTTCGAATCTCTTATACCCACACGAGGAGGATGGTCAGGCGGCTTTCTTAAAGAAGAAACAGGCATAGGCGGAGCAGGCTTGTTAGCATATTTCCGACCCCATTTCGATAGCTTTGGGGCATGTTTGGATGGTTTTATCCCGTGTTTTGATGATTTCCCTGGTTTTGCTGCAGTGGCTCCTGGTTTTGCTGCAGTGGCATCTTGTTTTGTTGCATTGGCTCCTTGTTTTGTTGCCTTGGCTTCTTTTTTTGCGGCCTTGGATTGTTGTTTGGCAGCCTTCGCTTGAGCCTTTGCAGCTTTTTTTGAGGCTTTTGCTTGTTGCTTAACAGCCCTGGCCTGGTCTTTTGATGCCTTTTTTGCAGCTATTGCTTGTTGTTTCGCAGTTCTGGCCTGGTCTTTTGCTGCCTTTTTTGCGGCTATGGCTTGTTGTTTCGCAGCCCTGGCCTGGTCTCTCGCTGCTTTTTTTGCGGCTTTCTTCGTAAGTTTAGTAGGACCTGATGAAGCTGGAGTCGGTGCAGAGGGTGTGGCAGGATCATGCAAAACATCAAAACTATTCCGTGCCATGAGTGCGTTCATCTTTGCAGCAACAAGAATGGGTTTCACTTGCGGGGATGCGAAATCCGATCTGCTTGCAACAGTAATGCTCGGGTTATAAACCCCCGGCATGGAATCGGTTTGAAAAGTATATTGGGAGGATTGGCTCAAATTATAGCGTGCGAGAGCATTAAAAAGTGTTTGATTTGTAAGGATTAAATTTGCAGCTTCAAATCCTCTTGGAACAAATGCAATCGTCGGAGTGGGCGCAGAAGTAACCCTTGCCTGTTGAGGCGTAAAGGTTGCACTTGCAAGATTCTGATTGGCAAGGGTTTGAAGTAAATTCGTTAGATTTTGCTGGTCTTCTGGCTTTACGTTTTTAATGAGCGCCAAGCGGAGACTATAATTGTCAGGCTGATTTTTCCCAGGAAGATTTTGTTTAATAAAGGTATCAAACAATTCCTGTTTCCTGAGGGAAGGAACACTATAGGTAATTTCAACGTCTGCGACTTGTGTGAGTCCCCACAAGTTTGGGCAATATGCCAAAATGATGAAACTTGATATTAAAAGTATGTTCCGCATTCCATTCCCTGCGTTTTGTTTTTTTTTATATCATATCTAAAAAGTTCAATTTTATCTAGTGGATCTTGAGTTCTTTTACCTCTCCTTGTGGGCTTATCTATGCACACTCGTTTCGGGTGAGGAAAAACTCCTCAATTAGCGTCATCCCGGATATTAAGCAAATCTTCCACTCCCCCAGGCAAGCCTGGGGTCGTTGAGATTTTCCCCGCCTTCGCAGGGACATGCCTAAATTCCGGGATGACGCCAAGTTTTTTCAGCAATACAGCTTCTTTAATGTATTATAATTTATTAATACTTAATGATTTTTATGCTATAATATTCATAATATCAGAAAAATATATTTCGGTGAATGGGAGGCAAAATGAGGCGTTCCCTATTTCCATTCGATGTATTGAGTTTTAGAAATCTTGCCCTATTGGCGGGTGTTCTGGTTATTCTTACTCCCTCTTTTAGCGAAGCCCAAATGAGAGGGATGTATGGACATGGTTTCTCTACGCCGTCATTCCCCCATGGTTTTGAGGGAATCAGTCCTTCATATCCCGGAGGGGCTCCAGTAATGGGACCACCTGAAGGGCAGATTCCACAGACACCCCATCTGCCCCAAGAGCATGTGCCTCAAGGACCAAAGGTCATTCAAGTTCCGCCATCTCAGGAAGAACGGATTCCTTTGCAAGCCCCTCATCCAACAGAACCTGAGCCGCAAATGTTTATTCAACCGAAATGGATACAACTCCCCTCTTCACCACAATCGATGAGTCACCCGATACAACCTCATTTCGTGGCTCCTGAGCAAAAGCCGCTTACAACTCCAAGATTTCCGTTATCTTCAGAAGAACCCCAAGTAAACTTACCTAGAGAAACATTTAACCCCCCTTCAGCAACATGGCCCATGATACCAAAGTTAACTCCCCATCCTTCCTTTGGAGAAGAAGGCCCAACCGTACCTGCTCCCCCACCACCTTCAGTCGGCCAACCTTTACCAGGAGGAAAATACGGAGCAGGGTTTGGGGAGTTTCCTTCCTTTGGAGGATTTGGGATGCCATCCTTAAGTAGAGAGGCTGTGAGTCCGTGGGTCACGGGAGGAGCGCCCGCTTTTCGGCCTTCGTTTGGGATTTCATCAAGTACTCCTCTATTGGCAGGGTCAGATGCTATCAGTGGCTTTCAAGCGAATATAGCCCCCTTTCCTGAACCAAAATCTATTGTGCCAGGTCATCTTATGTCTCCTCTCCTAATGGGAGCCAAGCCCCCTCGGGCAACCCATTCAAACATTGGTTTTAAACAAGACTTTGGAAGAACGTTTGAGAAAGATAGGCACTTTTTCAAACACCATCACAGGAGAAATTTTTTTGAGAACTTTGTGTTCTTCTTTGATTTTTATCCAAGCTATGCGGAAATTTATTATGAGCAACCTTATTATGAACCTTCATATACTTTTGAAGAACCCTATTCGATGGAAGAACCATCTCCTTATGCACCTTATCAGGAGGAAAGGGAGGAAACAGCTTATGCTATGCCATATGGTGCGCCTTCCCCTGCTGAAGAAGAAAATGCTGTTGGCCTGGCAAGACTTGCAGATGAAGCTACAGATTCTTTTCCAAGAAATGACTTTGTTCGCACCAGACCAATTTTTTAACTTCGTGGGTTTGCCTTTGCCAGGTTCTAAGGAATGAACTAAAAATATCTAAAATTTTATTAAAATTCTTGAAATCGACAAAAACTAATGTAAAATAGCATTTATAATGCTTTAAAACAGGATCACTTTAAAAACAAATAATTAGTCAAAGTAAAATACAATGTATGAGATTAGACCTTAATCATCCAAGCCTGACCCTTTCAAAAATAGTTTCTGAACTTGCCCATGATTTTTTGAAAAATCATAATTTTAATTATTTTGTATTTATAAGATATTATAGGGATGGGAGTCTTGATCTCCTCGTTAACAATCCCAACATTTTTTTAAAATATGTAGAGTCAGGGTACCCTTTGGTGACTTCTATTATTAAAGATATTCCGATTCCCTATTCCTACATCATGTATTGGGAGGACTATTTAAATAAGTTGAGTTCTATTCAGTTTATCAAGGAAAAACTTAACCTTCACCAGGGGCTTTCCCTCATTAGGAGACATAAGACTCATTATGACTTGATGGCTTTAGCGATGCCTGAAGTTAAGGAAAATGTTGTGTCTTATTATTTAACAAATCTTCACAATTTTGAAATCTTCAGGGAACGCTTTATTGAGCAGGCGAAGGAACTCCTCGCGATCGTAGAAAAACAAAAGATTATATTACCCTCTTTTCAACCTGAGATAAAACCGAGTGAACGAGCATCAGATGGAATCCATCAACGTTATGAAATCCTGGGTATGCATGGTGTAACCTATCTTACCCAGCAGGAGTTTCTGTGTTTGCATCTCTTGCACAAAGGACAAACTTACAAGGAAATTGCCTTAAGGCTTTGCATTTCGCCTAGAACGGTTGAGACCTATCTCAAACGAATTAGAGAGAAAACGGGTTGTTTAACACGGCATGACCTCTTTTATCTGCTCTCACGAATTTTTTTATGAGACGTTTTTATATTTGTATTAAAAATATTTTTGAAAAAATGATAAACATCTTTCCCATAGATAGCTGGAACAAAACGCAGTTCAGCAATGTGCCATAGACTATCTTCATTTTTGCATATAAGGGTTCCTTTGAGGTGTGCTAAATGAAAGAGGCCATTTGTATCTTTTTTAATATACCTGAAATAGGCAATTGTCCTAGATCCCTTTGGTACGGAATTTTCTAAAATGGAAGCTAGGCTTAATTGACTTTTTTCAGACTTTTTCCAACTTTCTAAAAATTCTTTGCGGATGTCACTTAACGTATGACAATCCATGCTCTTAGTGGAAGAATTGCATTCAAACTGAAAGATAGGATTTTTTGTAAAAAGGTTTGTCAGGTTCGTTATGTTTCTTGTGCTATAGCTTTGGCAAAAACTTTCTAAGAGTTGGTAAGCAGGACATTCATTATAATTCATGATTTCTCCCCCATTAACATTAATATTCTTTGTAGACCAGGAGTTAACCTTTTTCTGTCCGTGATGTTCACGGACAAAGCCTAAGGGAATATCCCTGAGATATATTAAGGGATAATCCCTGATATAATCAATGTAAGATTATTTGAAGAAAATGTCTAAGAAATTTTTAGATCAAATGCGGCCTTAATGAGTTTTTTTGTATAGGGTTCTTGGGGGGAGGTGAAAATCTGTTCCGCTCCACCCTTTTCCACGATTTTCCCATGCCTCATCACAATGACATCATGACTCATGGCTTTAACGACAGAGAGGTCGTGACTAATAAAAAGAAAGGCAATCTTATGGAAGGATTGCAACCGTCTGAGCAAATCCACAATATCGACTTGAACAGATCTATCCAAGGCTGAGGTCGGTTCATCTAGGACAATGAGTTTGGGCTTTAACACCACCGCGCGCGCAATAGCAATGCGTTGGCGTTGACCTCCTGAAAACTCATGGGGATAGCGGTTACGCACATCGGGATCAAGACCGACTTCCATCAGAGCTTGGATGACAAGAAGCTCTCGAGATTCAGGGGTATGGGCAAGACCATGAATAGTAAGGCCTTCTGCAATAATTTGCCCCACACTCATACGAGGGCTCAGGGAACCATAAGGGTCTTGGAAGACAATCTGCAATTCTCGTCGAAGGGGGCGCATCTTTTTACGGGAAATACCCTGAATGTTACGATTTTGAAACAAAATATTTCCGGAACTTTTCTCAAGCTGTAAAAGAGCAAGGGCTAGTGTTGTTTTTCCCGAACCACTTTCTCCAACGATTCCTAAAGTATGCCCTTCTTTTAAAGTCAGGCTGACATCATCTACAGCCCGAATCTCACTCACCTTGCGTCGGAAGAGACCTTCTCGAATATCAAAATAAACTTTGAGATTCTCAACTTTTAACAACTCATGCTCCTCAGGAGAGACAGGGGGCGCTTCCTTTTTCGGGATCGAGTTAATCAAATGGCGTGTATAGGGTGATGTCGGGTTGGTAAAGATGGTTTCCATGTCCCCTTGTTCAACCATGAAGCCATCTTTCATGACCACAACCCGGTCGGCCATTTTACGAACGATTCCCAAATCATGGGTAATCAGAAGGAGCGCCATCCCAAGTTTTTTCTGGAGTTTTTTTAAGAGGTCTAAAATCTGGGCTTGAATGGTTACATCAAGGGCAGTTGTTGGCTCATCAGCAATTAGGATTTGAGGCTCACAAGCAAGGGCCATGGCAATCATGACACGCTGGCGCTGCCCCCCTGAAAGCTGGTGAGGATAGGCTTGAAGACGAGCTTCCCCATCCTTAAACCCAGCCATTTCAAGAAGTTCGATGCAACGGGTGCGTGCGGCTGTTCCATTCAGTCCTTTGTGGACTTGTAAAACCTCACTAATTTGCTTCTCAACCGAGTGAAGAGGATTGAGAGAGGTCATGGGTTCTTGGAAAATCATGGCAATCTTGTTGCCACGCACATGCCTTAAATACTTTTCTTTTTCGCCAACTAAGTCATGGTCCTGAAAATAAACATGTCCCGAAGGGTGGAGGGCCTTGGGATAGGGGAGAAGTTGTAAGATGGAAAGTGCCGTTACGGACTTCCCTGAACCACTTTCGCCTACAAGCGCTACGGTTTCATGAGGATTGAGGGTAAAGGAAACCCCTTTGACGGCTTCAATAATCCTATCTCGCATCTGAAAGGAAACGTGCAAATCTTCAACGGATAAGAGAGGTTTCGTCATAGATTTGTCTTCCTGGCGTCAAAGGCATCCCTGATGGCTTCCCCAATAAAGATGAGGAGGGTAAGCATCACTGCTAGGACAATAAAAGTCGTCATCCCTAGCCAGGGGGCTTGGAGGTTGTTTTTTCCTTGGTTTAGCATTTCCCCTAAGGATGGTGATCCGAGAGGAAGTCCAAATCCTAGGAAGTCAAGAGATGTCAAGGTTGTAATGGATGAGTTCAAAATAAATGGCATGAACGTTAAGGTTGCCACCATGGCATTCGGCAGAACATGACGATAAATAATCCGCGGGGTTGAAAGACCTAAGGCCCGTGCAGCCCTGACATAATCGAGGTTTCGAGCCCTTAAAAACTCTGCTCGAACAATAGCTACAAGGGCCATCCAACTAAAAAGCAGCATTAAAATGAGGAGCCACCAAAAGTTGGGCTGGACAAGACTTGCAAGGATAATCAACAAGTATAAGACAGGCATCCCTGACCAGATTTCCATAAACCGCTGGAAAAGAAGATCAGTGAGGCCTCCAAAGTACCCCTGAATTGCGCCTGCTGTAACACCAATAAGGGAACTAAAAATGGTAAGGGTTAAACCAAACAAAACAGAAATGCGAAAGCCGTAGATTAAGCGGGCTAGCACGTCTCGGCCTTGGTCATCTGTTCCAAGCCAATTCTCCCGTGAAGGGGGGGCAGGAGCAGGGACAGGCAATTCGTAACTAACTGTGTTATAACTGTACGGAATTAACGGCCAGACCATCCACCCTTTTTTATTGATCAAGTCTTTAACAAAAGGATCGCGGTAATTGGCTTCCGTTTGAAATTCACCCCCAAATTGAGTTTCAGGGTATTCTTTAAAAACAGGAAAGTAGTAGTGATCATCATATTTAACAAGAAGTGGTTTATCATTGGCAAGGAACTCAGCAAACAACGTGAGGATAAACAAGAATAAAAATACCCAGAGGGAAATATACCCCCGTTTATTGGCTTTAAACTGGGCCAGGCGTCTTTCAGTTAAGGGAGAGAGAGCCATTAGCCCATTCTCCTCTCAAAATCAATCCGGGGATCGACTAAGGTATAGGTTAAATCCCCAATGATATGTAACACTAGGCCAAGGAGCGTAAAGATATAAAGGGTTCCAAAAACAACAGGGTAATCACGACTGACAGCAGATTCAAAGCCGAGCAACCCTAGGCCATCGAGGGAAAAGATAACCTCAATCAGCAGCGATCCTGCAAATAAGATGTGCAGCAAGGCTGCAGGCATCCCTGCGATGATGAGCAGCATGGCGTTACGAAACACATGGCCAAGAAGAACTCGCCTTTCCGTAAGGCCTTTAGCCCGGGCTGTGAGCACATATTGCTTGTTAATTTCTTCTAAGAATGAGTTTTTTGTGAGCAGAGTAAGACTTGCAAACCCCCCAATCACTAACGCAGATATGGGGAGAACCATATGCCATAAATAATCCAATATTTTCATGCCCAAACTAAGTTCATGCCAGTTGTCGGATACAAGACCCCTTAAAGGGAAAACAGACCAGAAACTTCCCCCTGCAAAAAGAACGATCAAGAGGATTGCAAAGAGGAAACTCGGCACTGCATACCCGATGATGACAATTGCACTTGACCAAACATCAAAGGAGGAGCCATCAAGCACGGCTTTGCGTATTCCTAAGGGGATTGATATCAAGTAAACAAAAAGGGTTGTCCACAAACCTATACTAATGGAAACGGGCATTTTTTCAATGATCAGCCCGATCACGGACCGGTCTTTAAAGTAACTATCCCCAAAATTAAAGGTCAAAAAGTTCTTCATCATCAACAGAAATCGTTCTAGGGGCGGTTTATCAAATCCAAACATTTTCTCGAGTTTGGCAATGAATTCAGGATCAAGCCCTTGAGCCCCTCGGTATTTTGATTCAAACATCTGGGATTCGCCAAATTGTTCAAGAGATGTGTTGACTTCAGCGCCTGCGCCTGTCAGGCGTGCAGTGGCTTCCACATTATTCCCTCGGATTTTAGCAATCATTTGCTCAACAGGACCGCCCGGTGCTGCTTGAATAATGATAAAGTTGATAACCATAATCCCAAAGAGGGTGGGGATAATCAAAAGAAGTCGGCGGAACAAATAATTTAACATAAGGGTTACCTTTGGAGTTTCTTCTCAAGGGCAGGATCAATCCACCAGCTTCCAAAACCAATTCCATCTTTGGGTTTGATTTTAGGTTGGCCGAATTTATTCCAATAGGCAATGCGGCTGTTCTTACTATACCACCCAGGAATCCCATAATACCCCCATTCGAGGACTCGATCTAAGGCATGAACACGATCTTCCAACATGGGTCGGGTGGAGGACCCAATAACAAGTTCTATGAGTTGATCAATGACGGGATCCTTTATACCTGCAAAATTATGGCCATTTTTAATATCAGCATATTTGGAGCCCCAAAATTCCCGTTGTTCATTTCCAGGTGTTTCTGATTCAGGGATAATGGATGAAATCATGTCAAACTCATAGTTACCAATTTGTTCGATGTATTGAGAAGGGGTGACTGTCCGGGTTGTCATATTAATCCCTAAAGCTGCCAGATTCCTTTGAAGGGCAAGAGCAGACCGTTCATAGGCCGGGTCATAAAGGAGGAACTGAAACGTAAAAGGTTCTCCTGTTTTTTCATTGACTCTGACACCATCTTTAACAACCCAGCCAGCTTCTTTTAGGAGTTTATCTGTTTCAGCGAGAATTTTCCGATCGGTGCCACTGCCATTAGTCATAGGCATTTTAAATTCTTGAGTAAAGACTTCAGGAGGAAGTTTGTCCTTGAATGGTTCTAAGAGTTTGAGTTCTTCCCCTTGCGGAAGACCTTTTGAGGCCATCGGTGAATTACTGAAGTAGCTTAAGTTTCGAGTATAAGAATTAAAAAACAAATTCTTATTGGCCCATTCAAAATCAAAGGCCTTTGACAGAGCTTCTCTCACTTTCCGGTCTTTAAAAATAGATTTACGGGTATTAAAGGTCATATTTTGCATCCCAACAGGAAGGGAATTTTCTGTTTCTTTTTTAATGATTTTCCCTTCTTTTACTGCTGGAATATCATAAGCCTTGGCCCAGTTTTTCGCTATATTTTCAGAGCGAAAATCATGATCGCCTGCTTTGAAAGCCTCAAACATGACGTTTTGGTCACGATAGTAAACATAAGTGACATCAAAGTTATTAAGTCCTTTTTGGGAGGGCAAGTTTTCTCCCCACCATCCCGGAATGCGTTCGTAATGGACAAGTTGCCCTGCCTTAAAGTCAGCAATTTTATAAGGACCACACCCAACAGGAGGCGTTAAATCTGCTTTTTCAAAATCATGTTTGGTATAATAAGCTTTTGAAAATACAGCAAACTGACCTAAGATAACCGGGAGTTCCCGGTTGAGATCCGTTGAAAAGGTAAACCGCACTTGGTCTGATCCAACTTTTTCAATACTTTTCACATCCTTATAATATTGAGCATAGATGGGGCGCGCTTTTTTCATGAGGGTGTTGAAGGAGAAAATGACATCGTCTGGTGTGACAGGTGTTCCATCCGAGAATTTGGCATTCTTGTTGAGGGTAAAGGTCACGCTTTTATGATCAGGGGCAAGTTCAACTTTTTCAGCAAGATAAGCATACGAGGAGGAAGGCTCATCTCCTGAGGCAGCGAGAAGACTACAGTGAACCATGGAAGAACCTTCAGCAGGATTTCCCTTAATAATGAAAGGGTTAAAGGTATCAAACCCCCCAAAATAACCGAGTTTTACATTTCCCCCTTTTGGGGCATCAGGATTTGTATAATCAAAATGGGTAAAATTGGCGGGATATTTAAGGTCTCCAAAAATGGCAATGCCATGGGTTGGAGGAGGTGTATCTGCAAAGAGGGGAGGGTGTACAAAAAAAGGTGATAGAAGGAGTAAGTATTTTAAGAGTCTCATTTAGTTCCTCCTTGAGGGGGTGGTGCTGCCGGGGCAGGTGCAGGGACTGCGGGTTGTGGCGCTGCTTGGGGTGATGCTGTAGCAGGCGTAGCAGGTGCTGCGGGTTGTGGTGCTGCTTGGGGCGTTGCTGCAGCAGGTGCTGAGGGTTGTGTTCCTCCTTGATGCGGCGCTGATGAGGTTGGAGGTGCGGCTGCGGCTGCGGCTGCGGGTTTGGCCGTAGGCAAGGGCAGGGGGGTATCACTTTGCTTGCGGAGGTAAGCGATCACATCGGCACGTTCCTGATCATTTTTAATTCCCACAAAGGACATTTTTGTGCCTGGTACAAAGTCGCGCGGACTATAGAGATACACATTGAGATCATCATAGGTCCAGTTTCCGCCTTTTCCGGACATAGCTTGAGAATAAGTATAGCCTGGATGCTTGGCTTTTGGCGCGCCAACCACGTTATAAAGATCAGGGCCAATCTTGTTGGCCCCTCCCTTTTCAGCCGTATGGCAACTCATACATTTCTTGAAAATTTCAGCGCCTTTTTGAACATTTGCTGTCGCGAGAAGTGGTTCAATGGGGGCAGGTCCCTTTTTCTCAGGTTCCCCTGCTTGTGCAGTTGTTTGCACGCCTTCTATCTGAAAAACATTTTCTTTTAACATCTTAGGATGGATGAGAATGTGCGAAATTAAATCACTTCCTTTGATGACCAAGAGAGCCAAGAGAAGTGCTGCAACGATCTTGTTAAATTCAAAACTATCCATGGGTTATTTATGTTTTTCTCCCAAAATCAGGCCTACTATATAGGGATCTGGGAAAATATGGTAGTCATTCTTCTCTCATTTTCTCAGGTTTGCGATACAGGCCATATAAAATCTGGCATGAAGCTTGAGGATTTTTATCATAACATTCCATGACCTTCTTCAAGCCCTTATAGGATAAAGGTTTATGACCAGGGTGAGGGAGTCGTCCTCCCAGTCCCTTTAGGTTTCTCAGGAAATCAAGAGCGCCCGTCGGATGGGTTAAAACCCACTCTTCCTCGACTTTCCGAATGCCTGAAAGCGGAAGCCAGTCCTTAAGTTGACCGTAGGAAATAAAATCTAAAACCCCACAAGGCGCATCACAGAGCACATGAGTTGTCCGCCATTCATGAAGGGAGTTGTTTCCTAACGTACTGATGTATAATCGTCCCCCTGGTTTTAAACAAGCAACAAGGCGAGCAATCGCAGTTTTTGGATCCTGAAACCAATGAAGGACTAGGTTTGAGACAATCACGTCAAAACAAGCTGTAAAACAGGGGAGTTCTCCATCCACCACAAGAGGGAGAATGTGATTTCCTTTGATCTTCTTGCCAGCTTTTTGGAGTAGGGGAAAAGAAATATCTGTTAATACATAGTAATCTGTCCGGGAGGTTAGATACTGGCTTAAAATGCCGGTTCCACAACCAATTTCTAATATTGTTCCTAAGGAAGGCCCTTCTCGATTAAAAATCTTTGATGCAAGACTTTGTGCCACAAACTTTTGGATGAGGGCATGTTGATCATAGGTATCGGTTGCGTTTGAAAATTTCTTTGCAACCTGAAGGGACCGATTCATTTCATAAGGCCTAATTAATGGATGCAGGCATGTTAACTCTTTGCCTCACATATGAGAAGTCCCTTCGCTTAAATTTTTTTATCTTTCCACTTTGTTAAGGGTGCTTTGCCACGGGAAAAAAGAATGGCCGCTATAACCTAAGCTCTTGGAACCAATTTTGACATCTTCCATTTGCTTGATTCTCTTTAACACACTGCTCATGGTCAGCATCACATTTTCTCTTACATTCAAATCCTGATGAGAGACTACTTGCGCACAATAAGTAACAACGCGTTGTGGGAGGGCAATATTTGTCACAATTACAATTCGTGGCTACGCATGTATCAATGTTTTTGCTGCATGTGCTCAAGCAAGCCGAATTTGAGCACTTAGTACAGCTATATTCTTGTCGACTGGCTATTAGGCATTTATCAAACTCGCCCCCCACTACATAGGCTCTTAAATAGGTGTTCCCATAAATGAGAACCATGATCAAAATAAGGGACTGAAGAAATTTTTTTTGCATGATACATGTCCTTTCTATTTTATTTATCCCCTAAAATGGGGTAATTGTGTAGTTCCCTTATATATACCAAAACCTTTAGATTTTGTTAAAGGGCATCTTCTCTTATGATAAGGCAAACGTGCTTTAAGAATACTACTGGGAGTGTTGACTTTTAAAAAATGAGGAGCATGCCTTCAAATTTTTTTATCTTTCCTCTTGATTAAGGATTTAGTAATCTTTCTTAAGGTAAACATAACATATAAAAAATCCTTTGGGAGGAAATAGATGGCCGCTATAAATTGGCCCTTGAATCGATTTACCCTTTTACTCGCATTGCTATGGCTCTTGCTTGCAGTTCTTTTTCTCATTGAGGAAGGATTGTGTGCTCGGGGAATGCTCCTGCCCAAAAATAATTGCACGGACTATCTGACCCAATACGAGACCGAACATAATATTCCAGCAGGTTTGCTGCATGCCATATCAAAAATTGAATCTGGACGCAGAGATCACACAGGACAATTTGTGGCGTGGCCGTGGACCGTGGGGGCTGAAGGCAAAAGCTTGTACTTCCGAACAAAAGAGGCTGCCGTTGCTGCTGTCAGGCAAATGCAGCTGAGGGGAACCAAAAACATTGATGTTGGATGTATGCAGGTGAATTTGTATTACCATCCTGATGCTTTTAATAATTTGAATGATGCTTTCGATCCGTCTAAAAATGTGGCTTATGCCGCTAAGTTTTTGAGAGGGCTTAAAAATGAACACCTCTCCTGGCATAAGGCTGTGGCCCATTACCATTCTGCAAATCCTGTACACAACATCCCCTACCGAAAAAGTGTATTTGGATTGTGGAATCAAGACTTCAAACGAGGGAACGTTGTCCTAGCAGCCAGATTTGTTGACTCTGACCCATCTGAAACCAGTCGCTCCTGGTATGTGAATCGGATTCGCCGATTAACCACAGGCAAGACAATTAAACTTGTGCCTGCTTCCTATACCCCTTCTGGTTTAGGGGCTGTAAGACGCGTGGTTCGAGGGGATACACGGCACATCAAGCGCGTTCCTTCCTCTAAAAGCCGAAAGGCTATGCAAACACTTTCTACATCTTCTTCATAAGGTATTTTGACTTTTCCCTTGAAGTTTAAGAGAGATTCAATTAATAAGAATTCACCTCACGCGCGCCCGTAGCTCAATTGGATAGAGCATCTGACTACGGATCAGAAGGTTAGGAGTTCGAGTCTCTTCGGGCGCGCCAGTAAAAACAACAAAACGTCCTTTGTTTTCCTTGTCTCTAAGCACTTTCTTTCTTTTTAAAACCTGATTGAAAAATGATCAAAACACCCTCGAATTTTACCTCAGTTGATGACAATTTGATGACAATTTTTTAGAAGTCTGATATCTTCCCTTCTAAAGATAAATGGGAGATGAAATGCCAAAACTTACAAAGCGCTTCGTAGAAAGTATAATTCCTGATTCAAAAGAGATGCTGAAATATTGGGATTCAGAACTCAAAGGCTTCGGGGTCGTTATATTACCAAGTGGCCGAAGAACATATTGTATTCAATACCGCAATCAACAAAAGGTGCTGAAACGGCTCAAACTCGGAGTGCATGGGCAAATCACTGCCGAAGAAGCTCGTGACTTAGCAAGGAAAAGATTGGGACAAATTGCACATGGAGAGGACCCTGCGGAACAAAAAAAGCAAGTTAGTAACCTTACTTCGATGAAAGATCTCGCAGATAATTATATCGAAAGCCATGGATACAAAAAAAGACCGAAAAGCCAACAAAATGATGATTGGCTGTTTAAAGATGTTATTCTTCCGAAGTTGGGTCGTTTAAAAGTGCTTTATGTTACTCGACGGGAAATTGAATTTCTTCATAAAGACTTACAAAGTACCCCTTATAAAGCCAACCGTACCTTGGCTCTTCTTTCTAAAATGTTCTCTCTTGCTGTCGCCTGGGGGTGGAGAGAAGATAATCCTGTAAGGGGAATTCCAAAATATCAAGAAGAAAAGCGTGATCGATGGCTTAATGAAGAGGAGCTTAATCAGGTATGGAGAATATTAGACAGCCATTCAACCAATCTTACTGCTTATGTATTTAAATTCCTCATTTTGACGGGGGCCCGCAAAGGAGAAGTTTTAAATGCGACCTGGGACCAATTTGATTTAGAAAAAGGAGTTTGGACAAAACCCGCTCATCTTACAAAACAAAAGAAGAAAGAGCATCTTCCTCTTTCTGTAAAAGCGCTTGAAGTATTACAGTCAGTTAGGGAGCTCGTTCCAAGAGATTCTCTTTATGTTTTTCCAGGACGCATTAAAAATGAACCACTTAAAGAAATTAAAACTTTTTGGAAAACGGTTCTTAAACGTGCAAACATAGAAAATGTCCGCATTCATGACTTACGTCATACGCATGCCTCTCACCTTGTGTCTAGTGGTTTAAGCCTCAGTATTGTTGGAAAGCTTTTAGGTCATACTCAAGCAGCGACGACGCAGAGATATGCTCACCTTGCTGATGAGCCTTTAAGACAAGCTGTTGAGCTCTTTGGGAGTAAGGTGGAAAAACTAACGCTGAAGGAGGGTAATGGAGACACCGATATTCCATAATAGACTTTCTCAAAATCTATTGGCTTTATGTATTATAATTGCATATAAAAACAATTTTTGATATTATATGTTTAAACGATGCATAGGTGAAGAAGATGTCTGCAGAGTTATTGCGATCACTAGCTCAAGCAGGGCTAAGGGTTTTTGATAAAGAGGATCTGATAAAGGCTGCGATCAAATTGGATCTAAAGGAAAGTTACGTTCCTCGAATGACTTCGCTTATGGTGAAAAAGGGAGATTTCATTTCCTTGTACAAGGGGATTTATGCTTTGCCAACAGAACTCTTGGCAGGAGGGCCACTTCACTCCTTCGAAATTGCTATGAAGCTCGCTAAAAAGGGGGCTATTAGTCACCGTTCAGCCATGGCCTATTATGAGCTGACGGATCAAGTTTTTTCGAAGGTTTATGTGACAGTTCCGAAAGAAAAGGGAGCAAATTTATCAACGATAAAGGAATACGAGATTAAAGGTACTCGGTATCAATTGATCCGTGTAGCTTCCCAAAACTACTGGGGAATAAAGCCCATATTCCTGGGTGAAGCAAGGGTTTGGATAACTGATTTAGAAAAAACACTCATTGATGGTTTGTCGAGCCCTGATCTTTGTGGCGGATTTAGAGAGGTCATATTTGCCTATGAGAGAGGGGTCTCTAAAATTTCTCCAACCCTGATTTTAGAATATGCTCAGAAGACTTCTTTGGCAGTATGCAAGCGCTTAGGATGGATCTTGGAGCAACTTGGCGCACATGAAGACATTCAAGAACAACTGAGGGCGCTTCCCATGCATTACTGTCAAAGACTTGACGCTTCTGGAAAAAGACAGGGCAAGGTTATCTCAAAGTGGAACTTATTGGAGAACATTTAGATGAACTTAAAAGCTAGGCTTCAGGAATATTCTCAAAGACGAAAGATAAAATGGGAAATTATTGAGCAAGATTATCTTTTGTCTTGGGCTTTGAAGGGTTTCTCCGAGATTCCTGAGCTCAGAAATAACCTTGTTTTCAAAGGCGGGACCGCATTGAAAAAAATGTACTTTGGAGATTATCGCTTTTCACAAGACTTAGACTTTAGCGTTAGAAAAAAGGGGAAGGATTTAGCCCAGCTAGAGCAACTGATTGAGCAGGCTTGTTTAAAAGCAACTCAACTTATTCAAGATCTTGGTGAAAATGTTGAATTTAGAAGTGAACCTTACCTTGAAAAAAAGCCTCACCCAGAAGGACAGAAAGCCTTCGTCATCGAAGCGCGCCTTCCCTGGCATAGGGAATTTTATACGAAAGTTTATGCAGAATTTTCCTTTCAAGAAAAAATCTTAATGGAGCCTCAGAAGAGAAGCATTCTTCACGAGTATGGAGAAACCTTTGAAGGAAACATCTATGTCTACCCCTTGGAAGAAATTCTAGCTGAAAAAATACGTGCCCTTCTTCAATTTTCTAAGAAACTCCACGAACGGGGATGGGGCCGCTCCAGGGTTTGAGACTACTATGATATTTGGAGAATTATGGGCTCTTATTCAGACACGTTAAGGCTTGATATTCTTCCTGCCTTAGTTGAAAAGAAGTGTCTTCACAAAGAGGTTTTCTTTGGGAGTATTGATGATATTTTCCAAGAAAAACTTATGCTAAATTTGGAAAAAGAATGGGAGCCCTGGCTTTTAGATATTGTTCCTAACCTCCCAAAGAAAGATATTGTTATTGCTGATCTAAGGAAAATCTTGGGAAGGATTTTTGCGAATACAGGAAACTGAATACAACAATAAAACAATCAGTCATAAGTTAGGTACGTAATTTGAAGACGAGGTTTTGGCCAACCTATGAGCTAAAAACAATCAAACTAGGAGGAAAAATGAATACAAGTCAAAATCAAGATGCCATAAAAAGAGGTAATAGGATCTTTGAAAAGTGTTTACAAAACTCCAGGAAAAGCCATCCTTTGGGGAATGGCAGTTGGTCAATGGATGGTGATTTTTATATTTGGGGCACTAATTCTAGGAGTCATTATAGCTGCTCACTGGAAAGCGCTTTGTGATTTTTGCCAACACGAACTCAACAAAGCGAATGAGGATTTAGTTAAGGTTTTGAAGAGGGAATCAAAAGTTCAAAACTTAAAGTAGTTGTCTCTAAAATTTGAAAAGTTTCGAATTAAATTAGCGTGAGCATAACTTGGAAGGATTTCTAGTTGAAGGTTCTCTTCTTCTATACCGCAAAAAAGCATGGCTAATAAAAGAATAAAGCTTGGCAAAGGAAGTAAAATTTTCAATATTTTTGAATATGTTTGTGAAATCATTTTAATTTTTTATCTCTCTCATTTTTCATACATTTAAAAAGTAACTTGGATTTTTTCTTAAGCAATCTTCTTAAGAATAAAAGCCCAGGATATTAATGAAGCAATAAGAGGAGTAAAAAATGCTCAAAGGACTAACTCAAGAACTATTATAAGACATCTATTGGTATTTGGTTAAACGTCAACGTATTAGATTGAATTTTTTTTGTTTGATACCTGGAAGTAAATTGTAACAACTTAAACCTAAGGAGAAAACATATGCATAATTTAAAGATAATGATATTATCTATATTTGCGCTTATTAGCTTAAGCCAGAACGGAACAATAGCCATGATGCAACCATCCGACGAAGATACGAAAGGAACACCTAAGATGCTGAGAAAAGAATATTACGAACCAATTACTCCGGAAAATGCGGCTTTGGTCTTAGTGGACCATCAAGTAGGTTTATACACAGGTGTAAGAGATATACCTATTGATGAATTAAAGCATAATATTATGGGATTAGTAAAAGCAATGAAAGTTTTCAAAATTCCATTTGTTGTCACAACAACAACAGAAAATATATGGGGGCCAATGATTCCAGAATTAAAAGAATTATTGAAAGAACATCCAACTATTCAACGAACAACCGTCAATGCATGGGATGACCCAAGAGTTGCTAATGCCATTGAGAAAACAGGCCGGAAAAAACTGATTATCACAGGGATATCTACTGATGTCTGCCTTGCTTACCCAGCAATAACTGCTGTCGGAAAGGGGTATGATGTTTATGCAGTCATTGACGCGTCAGGCGCATTCACGAAAACTCAAGGTGAGCTTGGTGTATTACGGATGGTGCAAGCTGGTGTTAAACCGGTTGGATATTCAAATGTCGCAGTTGAAATGTTAAAAGACAACGCGAGTCCCCTTGCTTCTGAAGTCTACGGTGGTCTTAATATGCCATTTTCCGGTTTAGTCTATGGTTTGAATGATTATTTTTCAAAAAAATGAACAAAAATGCATGATTGATGCTCTTAACCTTGCCATGAAAGAATATTAAGGAAAAAGTTAAGAGCATCAAACCATTTGAAAAGGTTAGGACAACTATCTCCTAAAAATTGCAAGAAAGAGTGGTAATTCTCTCAAAAGCTTGCAATTATTTTTTACGACTAAGTTCAAAAAAATTTAAATATGCGCATAACTTTTGAAGTTTTAAAAATCTTAGATACTATTGCTCGCCATGATAGCTTTGCTGCAGCTGCTGAAGAATTAAATCGGGTACCTTCGGCTTTGACTTATTCCATCAAAAAGCTTGAACAAGATTTAGGTGTAACTCTTTTTGATCGTAGCGAATATCGTACGCGATTAACCCCCTTGGGTTATGAGTTGCTCGAGGGCGGCCGTTCTCTCCTCCAACAAGGGCAAGCTCTAGAGCACAAAATCACGAGTGAGAAAGCACTTGAACCTCATGTCATTTCGCTTGCTTGTGATGATGTGATTGCCTTTGAATATTTAGAGCCTCTTTTAACTGATTTTTTTGAGCACTTTCCAGATCTCTCTTTACGCCTTTCTGCCGAAATTTTAAACGGCGGCTGGGATGCCTTAGAAACAGGCCGTGCAGATATTTCTATTGCTGTATTAAGAAGCGATCGCCCTCATGATTCAGTCTACCATTATGTTTCTCTTGGCCATATTCCCTTTGTATTTGTTGTTTCCCCAAGTCATCCAATTGCTAGCGTTCTAGAGCCACTGACCACAAAGGATATTCAAGCCCATCGGATTATACTCGTAAATGATACATCAAAGCAACTTCCCGGACTCTCTACCGGTTATCAACCAAAGTCTTATTCTTTTGCAGTTCCTACTATGCGCGCTAAGATGTTAGCTCAGCTTGCTGGCTTAGGTATTGGTTTCTTACCCAAGTACATGGTGGAACCCTACCTTGAACAAGGATTATTAATAGAAAAGAAAGTTGAGCATCCAAAAATGGGGGGACGTTTCGTCCTTGCCTGGAATCCAGGAAAAGTAAACGAAAGGATGTTAGAAGTAATAAGCTTTCTTGAAAAAAATAGCCCAAAGCTATTTCAAGCTATGCAGGATTGAGTAAAGAAAAGTCTGATTAATTGGCTGAGTTTTATAGCATGTATGATTACCTCAATTGTAAAGGCGATAAAACACAGAGTTAGATCTGAAAGGATATAGGAATTTCTTCAGGTAACCAAACAAGATGCTATTCTAACGCAGCACAAAATGCTCCTTGCTTGGCTCGCCAGTCCCAAAATTTTCTGGCTGAGAAGAAAAATTGCTTTGCCATATTAAACAAATTCGTTCACTATCCAGAAAAATTATGGGAGGTGTATGTACAGACGACCACTATATCAAAAAGTTCTTAGCAGAATCGAAGGCACAAAAGGATTCATGCAGGTTTTAGCCGGTCCTCGGCAAGTTGGAAAATCAACACTCGCTCATCAAATTAAAGACTCAATTTCATTTCCTTCTAATTATGCTTCTTCGGAGGCTTCAGCCTTACCTGATGCAAGCTGGATTGAACAGCAATGGGAAATTGGGCGTATAAAGGCAAAAGAAGCAAGTACCCCTGAAGGAGCTTTGCTCATTTTGGATGAGATTCAAAAAATCCCTGATTGGTCTAATATAGTTAAAAGGCTTTGGGATGAGGATGTTGCGAATAAATTAAATTTAAAAGTCCTTCTTCTAGGATCAGCAACACTTCTTATTCAAACAGGACTTGGAGAAAGCTTAGCTGGAAGATTTGAAGTTATTCCTGTGCCTCATTGGTCCTATGAAGAATGTCGGGATGCTTTTGATTGGAGTCTTGAACAATATATTTATTTTGGAGGATATCCTGGAGCAGCATGGCTAATTGAGGATGAAGAGCGATGGTCCCAATACATTATTGACTCTATTATAGAGACATGTATTTCGCGTGATATCATGCTTATGACACGTATCCATAAGCCAGCTCTATTAAGGCGTGTTTTTGAGTTAGGATGCCATTTTACGGGTCGTATTTTCTCTTTTCAGAAAATGCTCGGGCAGCTTCAAGAAGCTGGTAATCCTTCTACCCTAGCTCACTATCTTGAGTTACTTACAGTGGCTGGTCTTGTTGGGGGCCTGCAGAAGTTCTCTCTTGATCCGTTACGTCAAAGAATGTCGAGTCCCAAACTACAAGTCTTTAATTCAGCCTTACATACTGCCCAAAGCCATCTTTCTTTCAAAGGGATGCAACGAGATAGAGGAGTTTGGAGAAATCTTATAGAGGCGACAATAGGAGCGCATCTCATAAATGCTTCCTTGGGGAATAAGTTAGAAGTTTTTTATTGGAAAGAAGAAAACTATGAAATTGATTTTGTAATTCGGAAGCGGGAAAAAATTATAACAATTATGATAAATCCTTTCAAAAAAGGTGTTAGACCCGGAGGAATTGAAATCTTCTCAGAACTGTATAGTCCTGATCAAAACCTTATTATTGGAGAAGGAGGTATCTCCCTCGAGGAATTCCTTCTCACCCCTGTTACAGCTTGGGTTGATGACACCGTAGATGAAGCTAAGTTGGCTTAAAGGTGCTCATTTTATCTAAAAAACTAGTTTGGCAAATGACTAATTCCCTGCTCAGTCAGCAAATATTTATTCATTAGTTACTGCAGGAGTACCAACCCTCCCATCATTACTTTTTTTAAGAACCCCAACATTAATTGAAAAAGAACCAAGCAGATTAATTGCTCCGTCTGACTTTTATAGTATGCGATTCATTTGCAGGAATTATAAAATATGCATGTATTTTAGAAGGTTGGATAATTAAAATTGAAATTTTCTTATTTTAGTCTAAATTAGTAAAAACTAATAAGGAAATCTTTATGACCATTTTTAAGAGGCTTCTGTTAATCCTAACATTATCTTTTTTTGGGGAATTATCTAGCTCATGGGCAATGATGCAATCTCTCGAGGAAAAGGATGTAAAAACAAGCACCTCACCTAAAAAAAGAAAGGAAGAATCTCCCCATAAAGAAGCAAAAAAACAGAAGACAAAAATCCCTACTTCACAAATGCCACAAATTCCTCAAGAGGAACTCCAACAACAAGTTTTAAAACAACCAGGACTCCTTCAAAAAAGCACTCGCCCCCAAACTTTTTTTGATCAATTTAAAGACATTTTAGCAGCTGGTCCAAACCCTATTCAGGCAATGACAGAGATTACGGCTCAACAAGAAGATCAGAAAGGGAGCCGTAAATGGGTGAAGTCTTTCAATAATCCAGATGCCAAAGATGCTCATGATTGGCATACAAAGATGTCAAAAACTATAGTATCTTTAAGAGAAGAAAATCAAAAAGAAAAATACCTTCCTGTAGAGACAAACTTTGCAGCTGCCAGGCTTGTGTTTATTCTTCAGGATGGAGAAACTAAAGTTGTGGATATTCCTTATTTTTTTATAAGTGGATGGCCGGCTAATGCAAATCGTGAGTCAGCAAAAAGATTCGCAAAAGATTTAAATGATAAGAAGCTTGGAGCGTCACTTAAAGACTATGATATGTACGGATTAAGATTTATTACAAAGAGCTATCAAGGTAAGGAGGAAAAAGAATTACGCAAACCTAACTATGATCCTTACAAAGATGAAATTAAAGAAATCATGGAAAAAGAGTTAAAAGAAAAAGAGAGCATTCCTGCAAAAGAACGCCTTGACACTCATATTAAGCTCATGAGTGCAAATGATTCGGGGATTTTGGGTAAACTTTATTTTCACAGTGAACAATCAATTTGGATGACTGCTAAGGAAGAAATAGAAAAAGTTAAGACTAGATTAAATAATAAAAAAAAGGGAGATATTACATCTTTTTTATCCAGTTCGCCTAAGGTAGACCCCTTAGCTCGCGTATTTCTTGATATTTGTTCATTTTACGATATGTGTTGGTGTTGCGGAGACACTCTAGCAAGCTGCTGCCATACGAAAACGCTAGGAGCTCAGGTATATGTTAGGGCTTCTGGTTGTAGTGCCTATTATGATAGGCCATTTGAGCATAAACCTCCTTATGCGCTAAGAGATCATCGTAAAGAATTTAATGGTTATGAAGAGGGGTGCGGATTTGAGATGCCTTCAAACACAAACGGAAATCTTTACAAACCTTATATTAATCATTCAATGGCGAGTGACTTCCAATGATTAAATTCATAAAATTCCATTCCTCTACCTTTTTATTGTTTTTATTTTCTTTTCTTATATTAAGTTCTTCAGCCCAAGCTATGATGGAAGAAGATGATACTCCTTATACAATAGGCCAGAGAGGACTTACTCTGTATGAAGAGGGAAAATACAAGGAAGCTGCTCCTCTTTTACATAAGGCCTTAGAAGATGGCCAAATAACATTTGCGCTCCCCTATGCAGATATATGCCTGCGGAATCTTGATAAAGGAAAACATCATCCCGGAGAAGCAGCGTTGTGGTATGTGCGCGCTGGTGCGTCAGGAGACGGAGATGCTCTTGCATATCTTCGTTCTCTTTCAGAAGCACTTATAGGCGAATCATCTGAAGAAGATAAAATTAAACAACTTATCCATGTATGGGCTCATCAAGATGCTAATAAAGGCTACACTCTTTATATAGAAGGTAATTTTGCTGATGCGTCGAAGCCTCTAAAAAGAGCGTCTTTGGGAAATCATTGCTTAGCACAAGAGTTGTATGGTGATATTTGCTTGCGAAAACTTGATGGAAAGCCGCATCCTTATCTCGAAGCAGCAATGTGGTATCTTTTATCAGCAAGAGGAGGAGATTCTCAAACTTTATCCTATTTAAAAAGTATCGTTCCTGAAGTTTTAATAACTAATGATTATGAATCAGAAATGAAGGCCATTGTTGGATGTTGGGTTATGCACGAAACTCTTCCCCAATTAACCCTCTTAAGTCCTGGCAAAGTTAACAACTTTTTAATTATGGAATATGACAGAAAAATTAATAAGACAATAGCCCAAAAGCTTCCTTATCTTTTTGAAAGAATCGCGAGTGCTATCATGTTTAATCTCACAGGACGTGTGCATTCTGTTATGAAAGATCAGCTTTTTCCCCAAGCAGATACTTTGGAAAGCTCTCCTGAGAGCAGAAGTTGTGCGTTATCAGCAAGAACCCTACAAGAGAGTAAATTTATCAAGCCTCCTTTAGTCGCTTGTGCCCATGGTCCTGTATATATGAAATATTTTAAATCTTTAGATGATAAATTGGAAGGAGGATTTTTAAGAAAACCAAAGGAAAAGCCGAAAATTTCCCCAATTTATGAATTTCTCTTGGCAGCATTAGAAGATTCAACTAAAGGAAAAACAGCTAGAGATTTAAGTAGTATTTCTCACCATGACTATCCGTGGTTATGGGCTGGAATAAATTTTTGGAAAGAAAAGAAGAAACAGCCGTTCGATTTTACCTCTCTTCCAGAAGAGGAACTTCTCAAAAAATTAACTGAGCTATCTGAGCCCCTATCTGAACAAGACATTAAAGCCATTCTTCTTCAAGTTGAAAAAGAAGAAATCTGGCCAAATGATGAGACACATCCCGTTTGCAAACAGTTTAATCAAAGGATGAGGGTTTACTTTATAAGCTCCTTATCTCGTAAAGAAAGTATAGTAAAAGAGACGGAAAGCAAATTTTATGAAAAATTAAAAGCACACGACCTAGATTGTTCTCATGAAAAAGCACGTGAACTACTTAAAACACCTATGCTCATGTTTTATTGCCATAACTTAAAGCTTAGAAACGTTTCCAGTAACCAAGCTTGTTATAATGCTCTTGAAGAGAGCCAACGGTATTTCATTAATTTAAAATTAGAGATCTTTTTTTCTTCCAATTTCCAAAATCATTCAGCATGGGGAAAAAAAATACATAAACTTCTCGATAAAATAGAAAAAAGAGGAATACAAATTACAAGAGGGAAAGTTGCTATAGATACTCAAAAATAGAAAGTATAAAGTTGTCTATGTTGTTTTTATAGGTACCTTATCAACTCATTGAGGAGTAAGTTCAAAAGGATGATTTGATCTCCTTTTCCTTTGAAAACTCCACCCCACCTTTATGTGCCCATGACTTTATTTGATTAGGATCTTTTCTCCTTCTCTTAGAAAAAGCAGGCCTCCTAAAAGGGCATTTGAATCCCATTAATCAAGTTTTGCTTTTGCAACAAGTCCTCCAAGCTCAATGAGTCTTCGGGTTCTTTGTTTGCTTAATTGAGTATTAATAGAAGCCTCCATTTGTTTAATCTATTTTTTCGTTGCTCGAGCATTTTTAAACGCCTTTCGAGACTTTTCAAATGTTTAACTGACAACAAGCGCTAACAAATTATAACAGTAAAATCAATAAATTGAGGAGAATTCTTCGTTGTTGTTTATGCAAGTTTGTTATCATTTTTTATCTCCAACTGTCCCATGAGTGTCCTATTTCTGCTTTAAAAATCTCTTTTAAATCTCGAACAACTAATGTTTTTGAAGACAAGTCAACCACAAGAGGACGAACTCATTGCTCCCAAGCAGAATCGAGATCTTGCATAAGATTGCTGGTGAAGATATCTCCGATATCCATTGAAGGGAAGTTTTGCTTTTCCAGTGAATTATGACCTTACCGCAACCCAACTCCTCGAGAACCGTCAAGTTTTCAATCTCTCATGTCAAAAAGCGTTTCAGTGTTCTCTTCCCGCTCTGATGACTTATTAAGGAGGTGTGTATTTAAGGAGAGAACGATCTTTTCTCTTAACTGTGTGAAGGAACATGTTCCTTCACAGTCACAATTAGGACGAAACAAAAGGAACGCTTTAACCTGATGAAACACCTCGTAAAGCACAAGATCGGGATGCTTGTCTAAAAACTCAGTCGAGAAGTCTTTAGGTGGGGTACAGTGGATCTTAGTTCGCCCATTTGTTTTATCGTAAGCCAACTTTAAAAATAATACTTAGACTCCAATGATGAGCCATCTTAGCCATGATCCTATGCCTCTTCTAGAGGAAAGTAGAGGAGGGGTTCCCACTTTACTTAAAGAGGCATTATCATCTGTACGGTAGTTTTCTTCAGCATATTTGAATGCTTTTAAAACCAGGCTTTCTGAAGGATAATACTTACATTCTTGCATTTTTTTAAATATAAGAAGTGTAACGATAGGGAGGGAAACTTCAGGAGGCACTGGAAGAAACTCCCAAAGGGGCCTTTTATAAAAGCATTGAATGAGAAAGTAAGAGCTTATTACCCCTCCTCCTTTAAGAAGCGTACTTTTAGAGGTGTGTTGGTACAACATGTCAAGTATCTGCTCATCAGGCAAATAATAAAGAGAGACTCCACAAGGAGAGGGAGCATTAAAATAAGATAAGAAATTGAGGGTGTTGGATTGTCCTAAAGATTCATTTGCAAAATTAGTAAACTCTAGATCACCCTTGATTTTTGTTGAAAAAAGAATGGACTTTATTTGGTTTTCTGCAGGGTTTTCTTTTGCTATTTTTTTATATTCCTCTCTCCATAGGAGGGCTAGAGGTAAGGCAATTTCGCCACTTTCCCTATAGCCGGTGAAGATAAATTCTGTTTCCTTGATATTTCCTGTAATAGCTCCTTTTATTTGTTCAATATAATTCTCTTTATTAGATCTCAGCACCTCAATTGTTTTTTGGGGAAGCTTTCCCTTTACGTTCCACTCTTGGGGAATTGTCTCGAGAACTTGGCTAAAAGAGTGAGTATCATTAATATATATAAGTACTCTCCCCCGAATACTGCCATCAGCTTGGTAGGGAGGATTAGAAGGTAAAACTTTGCTCCTTACAGCAGCAATATCCTCCTTATCAAGTTCAAGAACGGAAGAATAAATGACTGCATGGGCAGGCAGTAAAGATAAAAATAAAGTAATAAGAATCAAGTACTTTTTATAGGTTAGCATTTATTCTCCTAACATGTTTTTATTCTTTGAAATAATCAGCAAAAAAAATTTTCCAGATTTCAGCATCAATGTTTGGTTTATTTAAATCCTCATATTTAGGCTCATTATAGGATGTATCTCTCCAACTCTTCCAAGCTGTTCTTATGCTCGCGCCAATGCTTTTTGTCATGTAAAGCATATCCGGTAAATTATTAGGTACAACGTCTTGTGAAGAGCCTGTGATGCCGCCTTTTGCTTTGGGTTTAAAGGCTCTTACAAATCTTAATTTTACAATTAATTTTTCAAACATTCTCCTGTTAACGTAAATTTCTCTTACAAAGCGTTCAGGTGTAACTGCATTTTTAAAATTAACCATCCAATCAATTGGCGCTTTTATGACGCTAGATTCAAGATAAGAAGCACTACCAAGGACAATACCGCCAACAACAGCACCAACCACTACACCGGGAGGGCCTCCTACAGATCCTATTTCACCCCCTATCAATGCTCCACCTCCGATACCCAGGCCAGCTCTTGCTTTTCTGATACCCGAGGCCACCCTACCCCATCGTGTTGGGTTTTTATAAGCATCATCTTCTATATATGAAGCTATCATAGGGCTGACTTTACTTAAAGGAACACCTACTTTCTCTAAAAGTATGGATGAAAAGGTTACACAATTTAAACAGCCCCCATCAGAGGTATACCCAAAAAGATAATAACGAGGGAAAGAATCTTCCTGCTTATCGTTCTTTAAGGATTTTACTAGTTTGTGTAAATCTTGAAAGGTATATACATCTTTTTCCAAACTCCATTCATAGATACTAGTTTCTATCCACCTTTTATGGTTATTAGTTTTTTTCCCTTTTCCATCAGTTTCTTCGAGTTGGCAGTGAAAAATATTTAGAGGGTAAGTTGTGTCTTTAATAATGTTTCCCTTTTTATCTGGAATGGAAGATTCAGACCTCTCTCCAAACTTTTTTAAAGTTCCATAATTTCTATCTTCAGCTATATAATTTTCCGAAAAAAGATAATGGATAACCACCTTTGAGTCTTGGATGAACCAAGGAGAGGCTTCACTCTTTCGTGGCCTAAAACTAACTTTGGCTGCCCATGCATATTCTTTTGTTCCCTTGTCTCTCGTTTCAAACATAACATCAATGCCTGTATAATCTTTAAAATAATTCGCATTCTGGCCTTCACCAACTTTAAAGCGGACCAGCGTCTCAAGGTTTTTATAGTTTATCTTATCTGTAGAAGTATTTACATTGGGCGTCCTATCATTATCATGAGTATTTTGTTGAGGTTGTTCCATGCCTTCTGAGGGGAGAGGAAAAGATTCTTCTAAAAATGAATTATGAGGAGTGCTTTCCGTAAATACCCATTCTTGGTCACTTTCGTCTCTATCAGCATGTTTAGTTGGATTATCTGTCGTTTCTTCTTCTTTCTCTGAGGAACGTTCTATATTGGAATGGAGCTTTGATTGGTTAGGATTAGCTGAATTTATCCCTTGGCTTGGAGGGAATTCTTTTTCTAAAAGTAATCTAGCCTCCTCATTACCTAAGTGAGCTGCTTCCTTTAGATAGTTAAACGCTGCTTGTCTTGCAATGTTTGAGTCAAAGTGACTATCGCCATTTAAGTGAATTTTCGAGAGCTTAGTTAAAATGTTACCTATCTGAAAGTTATCGCCAGATTTTCTTGCATCCAAAAGAGCTTCATCAAGACTTGCTGTTTCATCATACGATATGTTAGGATTTCTCATTCTGAGGATATTTGAATGAACGATTGTTTCCTCCTCATCTTGCACCATGGCAACCCCTTGATAACTAGCAAAAAAAGATAAAAAACCTAAAAAACCTAATATATAAGCGCAAGCAACATTTTTTACAAAATTGGAGTGAACATTTTTATACTTCATACTTCCTCTTTAATATTTATTTAAAATTTTATAAAGAATTTAAATTTTTAATTAGTCCAATATTAATTAGAATAAATGGAACACTTTATAAGGAAAAGAAAAAAAACGTTTCACAGATCCCCAGGGAACCTCTCCAGCCTGATGAGTTGGTTTATTCGGATTTCTATAATTATCTTGGGCATACTTATAGGCTATTTTTATAGGCTCATCATCCGGGATCCCATGGTAAATCCTAAAATATTGTTCTAAAACAAAAGCAGGACCTTCCTTGCCTATTTTCATTAGGGGTTTTAGAGCTGCAATAATTAGAGGTTTTGAATTATGTTCCGCTGCCTCTTGAAGTGTTGTTGGCAAAGATTGCGTATAATAAGCTATAAGCTTTTCAGTTGGCGTTATTTCTATAATTAAACCCATTGGTTTATAAGGATATAGATAGGTAACAATTTGCTGAGGCACGTACGGAACAACATCTCCCAAGTTACTAAAACACAAGATATTTTCTCTGCTTATCCGTTTATATAAGGCTTCCTCAAATGCTGAATCCCCAATAACACCCCTTGGCGCAGAAAAAGAAACAACCTTTAAATGATTATCTCCAAAAGGAATTTCATCATGAGCAAGTTTTGCACAACTCAGAATCGCAAGAGCTCCACCTAAACTATGTCCTGTAAAAAAAACTGGGTCTTTTGATGATAATTCACGGCCAAGGGCTTGCCGCATTTGTTGTCTCAGATCATCATAACAATCATTTACAACAGTCGAGAAACCTCTATGAACATTCCCTGACAACTGCGGAGACAAAGAAGTTGCAGGAGAGTGAAATGCATTAAAATCATCTATCCAATCATCAGCCCAATATGAACCATGAAAAGCTACAATGAGAGCTTGAGGTTCTTTGCTATAGTAGATTGCCCCTATTGATGAGTCAGCTTTTATGCGTTTTTTAAATGGGAATTTATCCCATGTAATTCCCTTAATGACCTTCCTGCTATGTTCTAAAATAACTTCTGGGTTATGATCATATGCAGCATCTTCATATGTTCTGCTAGCTATAGCTTTTAGGAGAAGTATGTCATCTTCTGGGAGTTCAATAGCTGGGCATAGGTCAGTTTGCGTAGCATTTTCTCCTGATTTTCCATTATTAGGACCTCTTTTTAGGTCCTCAGTTTCATCCTTACCAGTAGATATTTTAGAAGGATGCTCAGAAGCTATATTGGACTTGCTCTGAAAGTCTATGTTTTCGTGGGAGTTAGAGGGTATTTTATCTGAATCTTTTGCAGTAGGTATATTAAATTTCTTTTTTGGGGAGTTAGTTAAAGAGCGATCTATCTTTTCCTCCTCATCTTGCTGCATGGCAAGCCCTTCATAACTAATAAAAAAAGACAAAGAAAAAACTAAAAACCCTAGTATTAAAGAACATCCGCTACTTTTTGCTAAATTGAATTGACTTTCTTTATATTTCATACATCCCCTACTAATATTAATTGAAAAGAAATTAACAAAATTACCCTTAAAATGCAATAACCTTATTTAGGAAATTATGTGATTTATACAGACTTGATTTTTTTGATGTGTTTCCAATCCTGATTTGCCATATATAGCCTTATAAAGGCACAAGCCCTTGTAAAAGCTTGGGATCTATAGGCTATAGTAACTCAAAAGAGAAAACTTATACTGGTTCTATACCATGAGTTTCCTCTTTCTTTATTGTCTGCAACATCGCTTGCGTTGGCTTCTCAACCGACTCCCGGACGGGATCATTTATTTCATGAAGCCTTAACTCTTTTCCGCTTTCTCGACGACAGTTTCTCAGCCTTCTCCTCAGAAAACTCCACCCCACCATGATGAGCCCACGTTTTTATCTGACCAGGGTCTTTTTCCTTTTCTTTTAAAGAGAGAAGTCCCCCTAAAAGGGCATTTGAATCCCATTCATCAAGTTTTGCTTTTGCTACAAGTCCTCCAAGCTCTATGAGTCTTCGGGTTCTTTGTTTGCGGAATTGGATATTTATAGAAGCCTCCATTTGTTTAATTCTATTTTTTCGTTGCTCAAGCATTTTTAAACGCCTTTCGAGAAGGTTGGTTTTTGTCATACGCTACCTCAAATGAAAAAGCTGTTGAGATTCAGACAATAATAATAAAAAACGAGCAACCCGTAAATCCAACCAAAATAATCATTCGAAGGTACAAAATGAAATATGAGGAAATCAAGGGGTTTGGAGCGATTGTAATCGAGGGGGAAAATTATCCAGGTAACAACCTATAAAATAAAACAATAGCTGCAAGTTGATATCCTGTATGAAAGGACTTATTAACAAAACTACCTCAAGACCCCACAAATCCTCCAAAAACCTATTGATCGTTCATTGTTTGCATAGTTCTCATTGAAATTAAATTTCTTGCTACTGGACTTTTAGTGTGATGACTTAAAATGCTGAGAATTCCTACCTCGCAAAACTTTTGTTTTGTTTGTTCTACAACTGCTTCCCTTTTTTCTTGATGTGCACTTTCAGATTTTCCTCTTGGTTGTTCTCCATAATTTATGGCCCCTTTTTTTGGAGTGGGCGAAAACTTGGGTGTATTATTTGAAGGCGTTTTCAATATGCCTTGATTAAGTGCATACAAATGAGAAAGTTGCTGTGATTTTGTTAAGTTAGAATTTCTCATCCATTCTTTAAATTCGAATAGATAAAAGTCGCATTTCCGTTCAATTAGATGGGTGAGCTCTTCTATATTAATTGGATGGGCGAGCTCTTCTATATAGCTTGTTAAGTATTTTATATTTTGCATTCCAGTTTTGTTTGTTTTAATTTTATTAAATTCTTGTTTTAATTTAGTGTCTTCTCCATATTCAAGAAGGCTATTAGTAAGTGCTCTTGCAAGTTCTAAATGAAATTGATAAATCTCTACTTTCTGAGGATCTTTATATCTAGACGTCCGATTTTGTAAAGCGCCTGTTTTACCTGGAGATTCATTAAACCTTAGATTAGGTCTAGTCTTACTTTTCCATAGACTTGTAATACTCCCTGATGTAACTAAGCCTCCATCAGCCCCTAAAATTTTTTCGATTGCTTCTTGGCGTTTTCCCTCATCGTCGGAAAGTAATTGTCGTATTTGTTTCCATAGTAATTTAAGTTTTTTTAATTTTGCATTCAAATCTGGATCTTTTAAGGCTAATAGTTTTCTTTCTAGGAAGCAATATCCTCCTTTTATATTGAGTAAATCCTCAATTACTCCATCATATTGTGGTTCTTGATGCATGGGGGTATCTATATGTTTTTTTAGTAACGCAAAAAGGATATGTTCTTCTGGTGTAAATTTATGGATGTCTTTCTCTTTCAAATATTGAGAAATTATGAGGCTCTTTGAGATATCCCCCAGTTCGAAAGCTTTTCCTACCCATTTTTTTGCTTTCTCACTATCTCTTTTCTCTTTTTCTTTAAAATACAGAGCAACAGCATTTGCCACAGGTTCTTTTTCCCAATTTTCTGCGCTTTTTTTACTTTCTCGTGCCCTCTTCTCATAAAAATTGTGAACCACAATAGCATCTTGCCTTCTCTCATTTTCTAGTCCGAAATTACCTTCGACTCTTAACATTGCAGAAAGAGTATCTAAATCAGGTTTTTCTTCCAAATATTGAGAAATTATGGAGCGCCTTGAAATATCTCCAAGTTCAAAAGCTTTTATTAACCATTCTGCTGCTTTCTCGTTATCTCTTTTCTCTTTTTCTTTAAAATAAATGACAACAGCATTTGGCACGGGTTCTTTTTCCCAATTTTCCGCAGTTTGCTTATTTTCACGCGCCCTTTTCTCGTAAAAATTGTGAACTGCAGTAGCATCTCGCCTTCTCTCATTTTCTTTTCCAACATTACCTTCTACTCTTTGAATTGCAGCAAGAGTATCTAAATCAAGCTCTTCTTCCTTTTGTTGTTTTAAAATAGCGAAGGCTTCTTGGTGTCCCAAAAAGGCAGCTTTTTTAAGAGTCTTCATTACTTCTTCATTATTACCTATTGTAAGAAAATTTATACGTTCCTCAAATTTGAGATCTCTTTGGCAATCAAGGTCAATAAGGAAGTTATTTAAGGCACTTTCCAATCTTTCTTTTATTTTTCGTAATAAACTGGAGTGTTTTAATACGATTAGAGGATGAGGAAAATTTAACTGGTGGTTAGCTCTTAAGTCTTCTAATTTCAGTCCCCAATATTCTTTAAGTATATTCGTGTCATATTCAATTCTAACGCGAGCTGGAAGCTCAGGTCGTGAAGGATGGATATATTCAAATTTGTAAAATAGAGGAGGTTTATATTTGCTCACAAGCGTTTCCTCCAGGTAATGTTGAATGCTTTTTTTGATTTTCTCCTCAGTAAGCTGGGGCCATTTGAAGGTTTCAAATCTAGATATTAAAGCGTCAAAAGTAGGATTAGCTTCTCCCAGAGGTCTCAGAGATTTAAATTTTTCATTTGTAATGATAAGAAGATTTAATTTGCGTGTGTTAAGCTTAGTTTGAAGGTATTCATTATGAGAATCTGTTGTTTCAGGGTTTGTCATTGCTAACAAAATATTTTGAGACTTTTCGGTATTTGGAGGAAAATCTTCTAAAATTAAAAATCCATTTTCATAAGTCTCTCCATCTTTTTCTGCTTTCTTTAAAAGAGTTTCTGCAAGCCATCCTAGTTTAGGAGAGCCCATGTGTGAGCGTATAGCACCAGTTATGTTTGTTGTACTAATTTCGCTTCCAGCATCTGTAATTATTTTTTCAAGATAAGGGAGACCCAAAAAGCCCGCTACGAGCTTTGCAGCTGTAGACTTTCCTGTTGAAGCATCTCCTAGCCAATGCTCAATGATTCTTTGAGGAGACTTACCCCCTGGTGAAATGGAATTAATGGCTACCCTCTTAATAAGCGCAAAAAGGTGTTTTTTGACTCCCTCCGAATAGAAAGAAAAAGAAGGATCTTGTTCAAATCTTTTTCTAAGTTCTGTTATTGATTTTTCACGGTTGTTCGGATCAAGTAACTGTTTTGATCGTAGAGGGAGTCCTAAAGAAAAGCCTATAGCTGGAGTATTAATTTGGAAAAAATAATCAGCGACACGAGATTGAATAAGGCTCTTTTCAATCTCTGAGCATAGTCCTGCATCCGTTATATGACGCTTTTTGAAAATGTAACTTCTTTCAAGTTCAGCAATAGGTTCAGTTTTTAAACCCTCTTTTAATTTATCATAATGCGCTTCTAGTTTTCTAATTTCCTGATTTATCATGTCAGGAGGTGTTTTTTTCCTTCTTGTATTATTTACTTTTTTCTCAGCAAGTTCAGTCCCAAAATTAGCTCCTGCGACCATCGCAATTCCGATTCCGAGTCCAACGGTGGTTCCAATTGCTGTCCCGATACCTGGTACTGCAGAGCCAATTGCTCCGCCACCAAGCATTAATGCCATAGGTGCCATTGTCGTGCTGTTTTTTAAAGCTTCGATTATTTGTGTCCTAAATTTTCCCTTAGATGCTTCTTCAAACTCTTCTTCCAACTCAGAAATTCTCGCTTCAATTCGCGATAAAGTTGTTCTATTTAACTGTTCTTCTTTGCGTCGGAGGAGTTCTTTCTCTAACTCCTGATTAATTT
>Ga0206848_1011_pt1 | contig 62917 bp, 71 predicted proteins | sample Alteio_BWOrgCont_18_FD_152635 | JGI IMG/M metagenome (GOLD analysis project Ga0206848, IMG submission 152635) | Enriched cells from forest soil in Barre Woods Harvard Forest LTER site, Petersham, Massachusetts, United States -... | ecosystem: Environmental > Terrestrial > Soil > Temperate forest >...
TTGAGGTTATCCTTCCTCAGTATAAAGAAACGATACAAAGGGCGCGGACAAGTTATAGACCTATGGAAATAGCAGGAAGGCAAAGCTCCTTTCGGAAGGATGATACACTCCTTCATGTCGATTCCTTTCCGTCCTCCCCTGTCCAAGGCAAGCGCATTCTTAGGGTTTTTACAAACATCAATCCCCATGAGCAAAATCGTCATTGGCGCCTTGGGGAACCTTTTCAAAAGGTTGTGGACCGTTTTGCGCCGGATTGTCAAAAGCCGTTTCCAGGGAGCGAGTGGCTTTTAAAGACATTGCAATTAACGAAGTCAAGGCGCACACCCTATGATCATTACATGCTTCAACTTCATGATAAAATGAAAGCAGATAGCGCTTATCAGAAGAATGTTGATCAAATTGAGTTTTTATTCCCTCCAGCGACGACATGGATTGTCTATACAGATGTTACATCCCATGCCGCCATGGAAGGGCAATATGCTCTGGAACAAACCTTTTATCTCCCTGTTGTGGGGATGGCTCGCCCAGAGCTTTCGCCCTTAAGAGTCCTTGAGACCTTTTTCGGCAGGACTTTGGTCTGAGGGAGCCTCTTCCTTAACTGGCATGACTGGGGCTTCCTTTTGCTTTTGTAATTGATTCCATTCCGTCCAGCTTTGAATGCCGCCTTCTTTTCTTTGACAGATGAAGGCATAAAAATCTTCAATGAATTTCTTACGATTATCCAACATGGCTTGTGTATAATGCCCATGTTTCCAAACAACCGTATCAAAAAGATCAACACCACCCAAAAGATACTGGCGCTGAACAATATCTTTTACAGAGACTTGTGGAGCATTTTTCATGATGTCAAGCATGACAATCATCATAGAAGTTCGTCCAGATCCATGGGCGCAATGGAAATGAAGCCAAGTATCTTCTGGTAACTTGTCAAAAAAGTTAACAATTTCCTCAAGTTTATCATCAGAAGCTGTGAACTTACTTCCAATCACAACATTTTTATACTCGAACCCATAATTGTTAGCTTCCTTAGCTTCTGTATGAATGAGTTCAGGTCGAACGCCTAGAGAGCCTGTAATCAAAAGGCGCCGGAGATAATGGCGGAAAAGGGGTGTTTCGGATGAATACCCAAGGAGGGTCATAGGAAGACCTTTTACATATTTGATATTTCTTGTTTCTGCATTCACCACAATCTTGTTCATATTGACGTTTCTTAAATTCCATTGAAGAGCAGGGTAACGGGGAACATTGCCTCCGGAGATGTGAAGCTTTTCAAGTCCTCTCATGTCAACTCCTTCAGCATTCGCGATTTTATCTTGCATGGTGCGGAACTTATTTCCTGAATAGGCATCAATGTAAACAAAAGCAGTAAGACCTATGAGAACGCAAACGGACGTTCCTAACCACGTATATTTACTTTTCAAAATTTTCATTAACTTTGAAGGATGTTTATCAAGTGTCATAACAATTAACCTCTTTCTTGGTTTTGCTGGGAACGCCACTCTGACCAGAGTTGGATCCCTCCGGCTTTTCGTTGGCAAATGAAGTTGTAGAATTGAGTAATAAATTCTTTGCGTTGAGCCAGTTGTTCTTGTGTATAACTTCCTTTCCCTTTCACTTGTGTGTTCAAGAGGTTTTCAGACCCTAACAAGTGCTGACGAAGGACAATATCGTTCAAAGTAACAGCCGGTGCGTTTTTCATAATATCATACATTATAAGCAACATAGAGGTTCTTCCTTTACCATAATGGCAATGAAAATGAACCCATTTATTTGCAGGTATGCGATCAAAAAGGTTAACAACCTTATCTATGGCTTGATCGGAAGAGATATATTTACTTCCTATCTTGACAGTCGCGTATGAAAAACCATTTCTTTTCGCTTCTTCCTCTTCAGAGATAACGAGTTCAGGAAGGACAGCTGCTGTTCCTGTAAACACAAACCTGCGGATGTAATACTTCCAGTGCGGGTTCTTGCTTTGGTAGGCAAAAAATGTTGTTGGAATGCCTTTGATAAAGCCATGATATTCGGTCATGGCATCAATAATAATCTTATCTTGCTGAACGTGGCTCAGGCGCCTTTTCAGATCGGAAAAGTTAACAGAGGTCCCGCCTGATGCATTGAGTTCTCTTAAGCCGTTTAAGTTAACTTGTTGAGTCGTAAAGATTTTATCTTGAGTCGTTCTGAAATTCCCTGTAAAGAAAGCCTCATAAAACAAGAACAAGAGGAAGCCTACGCAAAGTCCTAGCCCCCCTAAAGCAGCTAAATATTTTGGATGTAAGAACTTTTTCATGGGGTGCTCTTCAGGGCAACTTGTCTTAAGTGGTTCCATTCAGACCAGCGTTGGATTCCTCCTGCTTTTCTTTGGCAGATAAACTCATAAAAATTTTCAATAAACTTTTTACGATTTGTTAGCGTTTCGGAAGTATATGTGCCACCTTTCTTTGAGATGGTATTAGCTAGATTTTCTGAACCCAAGATCCGCTGTCTTTTAATGATATCTTTAAGAGGAACTTGAGGAGCATTTTGCATGGTGTCAAACATCACAAGCATCATAGAGGTTCGCCCTTTTCCAAGGCGACAATGAAAATGAACCCAAGTATCCGGTGTCAAGCTGTCAACAAAGGCCACATATTCATCAACAGCCTTATCTGTGGTCAGGGCCTTACTGTCAATTTGGATATTTCTGTAATCATAGCCATAGGATTTTGCCATATCTGGTTCTAAGGTCACCAAATCACGGCGAATATTCGTTGTCCCTGTAAAAAGAAGTCGCCTCAGAAGATACCTTAAATCAAGATCATGTTTTTGATAGCCAAAATAGGTGGTCGGAATTCCATTAATATATCCATGATACTCCCACATTCCATCAACGATGATGATGTGCTTTTGTTTTCCATTTATTTTCTTTTGAAGATCAGGAAAGTTAACAATAGGGCCCCCTGACGCTTGGATTTCGCGCAACCCTTTAAAATCAACCTTTTTCGTGGAAGCAATAGGATCTTGCATGGTGCGGAATTTGGCTTGGGTATAATCATCTGTAAATAAAATGTAAGCCAGCCCCAGAAGAAGAAGGAGTGTTGTGCCAATCAGAAAATTTTTAAGTTTGAGGACCTTTTTCATCTTTTTCTCCAACCTCACAACCTAGGACGCTTCTTGTGTCTTAAGGGCATTCCAGTCGGTCCACCTTTGGATGCCGCCTGCTTTTCGTTGCGTGATAAACGCATAGAACTTCTGAATAAATTCTTTTCGTTCTTCAAGTTTTTTTGTGCTGTAGGTACTTTTAGTCCAAGCAGAGGTATCAAACAAGTCTACTGAGCCTAAAAGATACTGGCGTTTAATGATATCTTCTAAAGCCACTTGAGGAGCATTCGCCATAATATCCCACATGACAATCATCATAGATGTCCGCCCTTTTCCATGGTGACAATGGAAATAAACCCAGGAATCTTTTGGCAAGGAGTCATAAAATTGAACAACTCCATCAACAGCCTCATCGGGTGATTTGTATTTGCTGCCAATTTCAAAATTGGCATAGCCAAACCCATGCTTTTTAGCCTCTTCTTCAGGGGAAACAACTTGGTCTGTGAGGGCGCGAAATGTTCCAGTATAGATGAGCCTCCAAAGATAGGCTTTGAGAGAAGGATTTTCTTGGGCATAATTATAGTAAGTTGTTGGAATACCATTTAAGTACCCATTTCGGGTTCTTCTTCCATCAACAATAACAATATGCTGAGCAGTGGGGCCAAGGCGCTTTTGAATTTCAGATAAAGGTAAAGCAGGGCCGCCTGCGGCATGAAGTTCGTGGAGTCCTGTTAAATCAACCTTTTCAGAGGAAGCAATGGGATCTTGCATCGTGCGAAACTTGCCATGTTGTCGGTAACTATCCTGAACCTCAAGCCCGATAACGACAAGAACCGCAAACAGAATAAAAAGAAAGATGTTTCTAGGCCGGAGGAGAGGTTTAAACTTTTTGAGGGGCTCAAGCATTCAAAGGTACCTTTATTGTCATTGAGGATCTGCTAGAGGCATAAGAGTCACCTTATCCGGTTGGGCCGCATTCCACTGGGACCAATGTTGGATCCCACCCGCTTTCCGTTGGCAAGCAAATTCATAGAATTTTTCTATAAATTTTTTCCGGTTTTCAAGCTCTGCTTTTGTATAGGTTCCGCCCTTCCACACAACCGTATCAAATAAGTCAACGCCCCCTAAAAGGTGCTGACGCTTTACAATGTCATTTATTGATACGGTGGGAGCATTTTTGAGCATATCGAGCATGGCAAGGGCCGTGGTGGTGCGTCCTGCCCCATTGGTACAATGGACGTGAACCCAGGTATCTTGAGGAAGATGATCAAAGAAGTCAACGATGGCATCGATTTGCTGATCAGGAGCTATAAATTTGCTTCCAATATCAATGGCTTTATAATCATATCCATACTTCTTAACCTCTTCAGATTCGGGGGTGACAAGATCTCTGCGGATATCAATAGATCCTGTTAAGACAAGCCGTCGAGGGATATGGCGGAGCCCTGGTTCTGCCCGGTTATAGGCCAAAAAAGTAGTTGGAACGCCATGAACATAGCCATGAAATTCGGATTTTAAATCGAGGATAATCTTTTTATCAGGAATGTGGCTAAGCTTCCAGCTCACATAAGGAAGGCGTGGAAGGTTTCCCCCTGAGGCCTTAATTTCTCTCAGACCTGCTAAATTAATATCTTGAAAAGAATAAATTTTGTCCTGCATGGTCCGGAAGTTTTGGCCTCCATAAAAGGCATCGGAGATCAAGTAAACGAGAAGCCAAATGATGAATCCAGCCCCAAGAACACCAAGGACTTTTGTTTTTGTGAGATGTTTTTTCATCATTTTCTCCAAAAGACTTTCTTCTTTACCAGTAAGCTTTATGTATAAGAATTGTGATTAAGTATCAAGCAAGAATTCAACAGTAAAAACCTTTCTTAGGGTGAAGGGGTAGGATGGGCTACTGAGATAGGATTTTGACGGCGCCAATCCGACCACCTCTGGGTACCGCCTTCTTTTCTTTGGCAGATAAACTGATAAAAATCTTCAATAAAGTTTCTGCGGTCCTCAAGTTGCTTTTTTGAGTACTTTGAATGGGTCCACTTTTTAACGTCAAACAAATCAACTGATCCTAAAAGATATTGGCGCCTGACAATATCTTTTAAAGCCACTTTTGGGGCATTTCTCATAATGTCAAACATGGCGAGAGCCATGGAGGTTCTCCCCCGTCCTTGGAAACAATGGAAATGAATCCATGTTGTATCAGGAATGGAATCAATATAGGTCACAAACTCATCCACATTCTTATCGGGGGAAAGATACTTACTTCCAATCCCAACATTGACATACCCAAAGCCATATTTTTTAGCTTCTTCAGCTTCGGTGATGACAAGTTCTGGGCGTTTCTCAAAAGTTCCCGTGAGAAGGAGGCGACGAGGCCATTGCTTAAATTTGACGTTTCCATCTTCAAAGTGATAGCCAAGAAAACTTGAAGGGATACCATTGACGTAGCCATGAAATTCCTGCTTCAAATCAAACATAATTTTGTCTCCCTTTACATTTCTTAACTTCCAAGAAACGTAAGTGAAGCGAGGAAGATTACCCCCTGAGGCTCTCAATTCTCTAAGGCCTGTCAGATCAACCCCTTTAGAGTCAGCAATTGAATCTTGCATGGTGCGGAAATGAACATCGCCATAAAAGGCATCAAAGAATAAATAAGCGCCGATACTGATAAAAGCAATGAGGCAGCCAACCAGGAGGATTCTGGTCTTGGTAAGATGTCTTTTCATTTCTCTTCTCCCGAAGGATTCTGAGCAGCAACAGGAGTCATTTTCATTGTTTTCTTCCATTCAGACCAACTCTGGATTCCGCCTGCTTTTCGCTGAGAAATAAAGGCATAAAAATTCTCGATAAAGCCTTTCCTGTCATGGAGTTGCTTTGTGGTGTAATTGGGTTTTTTCCAAAGGGCGACATCAAATAAATTTACGGATCCTAAGGCAAACTGGCGTTTGACGATGTCATCAAGTGAAATCTCGGGTGCATTTTTCATGATATCGAGCATGACAAGGGCCAGCGAGGTACGGCCTTTTCCTTGCACACAATGGAAATGGACCCATGTGTCGGGGGGAAGGTCATCAAAAAACTGAACAAAAGCATCGACATTTTTATCTCGGGTAATGAATTTACTGCCAAGAGCAATATTCTTGTATTCAAAATTATACTTTTTGGCTTCATCTGCTTCTGAAATGATGTATTCAGGGTGTTTTTCAAGGGATCCTAAATAAACAATCCGCCGAGGGATATGTTTTATTTTGGGGGAAGGAAGATGATAGCCAAAAAAGTTGGCAGGGATTCCTTTCACATACCCATGGGATTCAGTTGTGAGATCAAGGATTATCCTTCTGGAGAAAGAAGACGGGATTTTTTCTTGAAGCTCAGAAAAGCGAGGGATATGACCTCCAGAAGCATGCAGGTCTCGTAGCCCTTTTAAATTGACGTTTTCAGCGACAGGAATCTCATCCTGCATTGTGCGAAACGTATCTATGCTCTCAAGATCATAAACTAGTAAGCAAATCAGGACTCCGATGATAAGCGAGCAAATACCACCAATTAAAATGTGCTTTTTCTTCAAAGGTCCTCCTGGGTAAAAGGATAGCCAAATAAAATTAGCCGTACCATAAAAGTCTTGAGAGAGAGACGCAAGTCCAGAGTTGTCAATTATATGATTTTATTACTATAAAACGCAGTGTGTAAGTTTTCCAAAAAAGAGGTTATGATATTCCAATGGATCCTCGGGCAAGAAATGCTAATATTTTCCTATGGAAAATAAAGCATTTCTAGCCAAGGATGACACAGTGTGGGTTGCAGGTAGCGTGTCATCCCTCGATCAAGTCGAGGGCAGGCTCTTGGCTAGAAAAGGTTGCCCCGACAAAGGAGGGGCTTACCTTTTCTTGGCCGAGGATCCAAACAATCAAAAACGTGCACACTGACTTATAAACAAATTTCTATTGACCCCCGCTTCAACTCCCTTCAAAGTGCAACAATATTTAAATAAACCAATTCTGCAATGATTCGATTTTTTACCTGGATTTTTACGCTAGTATTCATAGTGGCCGTTGCGGGTAGCATCGGGACCTTGGTTGTCTTGTATTATTTTGGCAGGGGTCTTCCTGACTATGCCCAGCTTGCCAAATATGAACCCCCAGTCGTGAGTCGTATTTATGCAGGGGACGGGCGTCTATTTGCTGAATATGCCACACAAAAACGTGTGTTTGTTCCGATTGAAGCCATTCCCCGCCGTGTGATTCAAACTTTCTTAGCTGCTGAAGACAAGAACTTTTATGAGCATCCTGGGCTTGATTTTTTTGGAATTATTCGAGCCTCCATTGTGAATCTCAGTCAAATGGGTTCAAAAAAACGTCCTATGGGAGCATCCACCATTACGCAACAAGTTGCAAAGAACTTCCTCCTCTCTGGCATTGCAACACAAGCTTCATTTGAGAGGAAAATTAAAGAGGCCATATTAGCGTTTCGGATTGAAAATGCGTTGAGCAAAGATCGGATCCTCGAACTCTACATTAATGAGATTTTTCTTGGATCAGGCTCTTACGGCGTTGCTGCGGCTGCTTTGAATTACTTCAATAAGTCCTTGGATGAATTGACGATAGCCGAGGCTGCCTTTTTAGCCGGCCTTCCAAAAGCTCCCAGCAAATACAATCCAAAAAATAATTATGCCGCAGCAAAGTCTCGCCGTGACTGGGTGATAACACGTATGTATGAAGAGGGCGTTATTACACGTGATGAGGCCTTAACTGCAAAGGCAGAGCCCATTGTACTCAAGCGCCCTAACCCGACGCGGGTTGTTAAGGCTGATTATTTTGCTGAAGAAGTCAGGAGAAATCTTATTTATAAATATGGAGAGTCTTCCCTTTATACGGGTGGCTTGACTGTCCGGACAACCCTTGATCCGCATATGCAAAAGATATCTGATTGGACTTTGCGAAAGGGGCTCATTACCTATGATCGGCGTCATGGTTGGCGAGGGGCTCTTTATCATGTGGATCTCGCAGACACAAAACCAGAGACTTGGCAGTCTGTGTTAGCGACGATTATGAATCCTCCAGGGATTGGCCGGTGGCAGGTCGCTCTTGTCCTTAAGGTGGACGACAATGGTGTTAAGATTGGCTTAAAGTCAGGAGAGGAAGGAACAATTCCACTCTCCGAACTCACCTGGGCTCGCACTTACATGCCTCCCACGAAAAAAAAGGATGAAGACGGAAAGGAAATCATCCAAATTAATATTGGACCGCCTATAACTCATCCTCGTGAAGTCTTAACTGTTGGGGATGTGGTTCTTGTGGACCTCCTTCAAGAAAAGCAAAAAACCTATAGTCTCCAACAAATTCCAATTGTGAGTGGAGCCATCATTGCCATGGATCCCCATACAGGGCGCGTTCTTGCGATGTCGGGTGGATTTAGCTTTGAAGCCAGCCAGTTTAACCGGGTGACCCAAGCCCTTCGCCAGCCCGGATCTTCCATTAAACCTTTCGTTTATTTAACAGCTATGGAAAGGGGATTTTCCCCAGCAACGGTTGTGTCTGACTCTCCTATTTCCATTGCTTTAGGACGAGGCCTTGGGATTTATTCTCCTAAAAACGTAACCTCCAACTATTACGGTCGGGTTCCCTTAAGAATTGGTCTTCAAAAATCTTTAAATATGATGACAATTCGTCTTGTTCATGAATATGTGGGCATGAAGCCGGTGGCGCGTATGATTGAAAAATTTGGAATAATGGATCGTGTGCCGATGCAAATTGCCATGGCCATTGGGGCAGGGGAGACAACGCTTCTGCGTATGGCGACTGCTTATTCAATGCTCGCCAATGGCGGGAAAAGACTTGAACCTACACTCATTGACCGTATTCAAGACCGCCATGGGAAAACACTTTATGCTGCTGATACCCGCATTTGTGCAGCCTGTAAAAATCAACCTTGGCTCAACCAAGATCCTCCTTTGATTGAAGACCATCGGGAACAAATGGCTGATCCGCGGAGTATTTATCAAATTACATCTATGCTTGAAGGCGCTGTGAGGGCAGGATCTGCTCAACGAGCCCAAGTCCTTGGGAAAATCTTAGCTATTAAAACAGGGACAACCAATAAAGAAATGGATGCATGGACCTTTGCCTATACCCCTGATCTAGTTGTTGGAACTTATGTGGCCTATGATAATCCGCAACCTTTAGGACATATGGAAGGCGGATCCCGGGTGGCCCTTCCTTTGATCATTGATTTTATGAGCAAAGCCCTTGACGGAATTCCGAGCAAACCCTTTAAAATACCTCCTGGCATGAAGCTTGTGAGAATGAAGGAAATGACCGGCCAATCAGCGCAAGCTGGGGATTATGGGGTCATTTATGAAGCCTTAAAAGACAAACAGACTCTTCGGAGTGGACCTTCAGAATCTTCTTCAGAGAGTTATTCCAAACCTTCTGAAAGCTATGAGCCATCTTATTATGAGGTGCCTCACCGAGAAAGTCATTCCTCACCTCCTCCTGCTGAAACTCCCTCCATGACAGGGACAGGGGGGCTTTATTGAGGTAAAATAGTGAGCGTAAAAACCAATAAAAAAGAAAAGAATGTGCAAGCTGTGTATACCAAAATAACTCATCATATTGTTGTTACTGTTGAGCCAGTTTTCTTAGAAGATCAATCAATTCCTTTAGACCATCATTATGTATGGGGTTATCAAGTTTGGATTGAAAACCAAGGTCCAGAAACCGTGCAGCTTATTTCGCGGACTTGGAAAATTACGGACGGTAAAGGAGTAACTCAGGAGGTTAAAGGCGAAGGGGTTGTTGGAGAAAGGCCATTTATTACCCCCGGTACAACTTATCACTATGCGAGTGGGACACCTCTTTCAACCCCATCTGGAATGATGGAGGGGACTTATCATATGCAGACTCAATCTGGCGAACGATTTGATGTAGAGGTCCCTGCCTTTTCCCTTGATAGTCCTTATGAAACAGCAACGATGCATTAGATGAATGAGAGATGTGGAGAAGTCTAGGTAAACTTCTTCCAGTTTATATTTATTGTGTAACATATTGTTTTGATTTTGTCAATTTTTATGATTGGCCATCTTTCAGGGCGATATTACAGCCTGTGTTAAGATTGCACATTTCCGACACAGTATTTTATTTGCTTCAATTTGTTACTCAAAGCCCTAAATGAACAACTTTCTGGCTCTCTTAGATAGTGGTATCTGCATAGCATCCCAGAGCGATGCCGCAACCGGCGGGGTAGGCGGCATAACATGCATTTATCATCTGATTATAGGTCCATTGCAGCGTGTAAGTATAATTCGTGGCCTCTATAGCAGGAACTTGGATGGAGCCGAGTTTTACACCGCGACCACCCGTGGGCGTGTTTTGGTAGCAATACACAAAAACATTCACATTCTGAATCTGAGCGTAACAGGAAGTGAGTTCGGATAAGATTGAGGTGGTCACCAAGATGCTAGCGGTTAACATCAATGTTTGGAGAAATTTTTTATTCATCTTCGATATCCTTTTTGTTAGGGGTTAGGTTATGTGCAAGGGTTCTCTTAACCAGAGGGATCTGCATAACACCCTCTTGCGTTTTGATAGCAAGCTTGGTATGTTTGGTAACACTGAGTTATTAGATCTGAATTACTCTGTTGTGGTACCAAAATCCCATTCCAATCATGTACCATGGGAATTGTGATGGGCCCCAGCCATGTCCCGTTTGCATCATTGAGATGGCAATATGCAGTACCCACTTCGCCGATTTGTAGACAACAAGCGTATCCGGATAAGAGAGAAGTGGTTACCAAGAGAGCAGTACTGAATATCAATGTTTGGAGAAATTTTTTATTCATCTTCGATGTCCTTTTTGTTAGAAGTTAGTTTTTGTGCACAAGGAGAAAATGATGTTTTTTACATCATCTTCATTATACTATAATTATATTATAAGGAGTTTTTATTAAAGAATTATTAATGCTTCCTTTGATATAGTTGCGAGACGTTCTTGTTTAACTCTCCCCCTAAATTCAACTTTTGTATCCAGATTTCAGGGAATTAAAATGGGTTAACCATAAGGAGATAAAAAGATGACAGATGATTCATTTTCTATTTTATTCTACATCACAAGTCTTATAATAAAGAAACGAAAAGGCCAGTTGTTTAATGACAATAAAGAGGAAGACTTGAAACATGAAGACCTTGCTTATTTTTGACTGTGATGGAGTGTTGGTCGATAGTGAAGTTATTGGGTGCAAGATTGATGCTCAGTATTTAACCCAACTTGGGTATCCTATTTCCACTGAAGACTTCATTAAAAAATATGCGGGGATTAGTGATAAATCCATGGCTATGCGGGTTAAAGAAGAGACTGGTATTACAGTTCCTCAAGAATATCTTGAAAAGCGGGTCCCGCTCATCCTTGAAGCGTTTGAGACAAGCCTTCAGCCTTTGATATCCCCATTGCTTACACGGCAGAAGACCTTTGGGTGCTTCTTAACGGGCACATCAGTTTGGCTGCCTAAAAACATGCCGACATTCACCTCTCCCCTTGTGGGAGAGGTCGGCGCGAAGCGCCGGGTGAGGGGTTTCTAGTTATTAGTAATTAGTTAATAGTAATTAGAAATAATTTTAAAAATTTATTTTTAATTTACATAAACTATCTGCTTCTAACTTCTAACTTCTAATAACTAATTACTAGCAAAAACCCCTCACCCGCCCTTCGGGCGACCTCTCCCACAAGGGGAGAGGTGAAAGTTTTTGATTCTCTTACATATATCTTTTCCCACAATGGAGCGAGATGAATGATGTAGACACAACCTAATTTCAGTCATAAAATTTGAATTACGCCTGAAATTAACAAATTTAAAAGGAATCTTGTTTATACTTTTTTTGAGGAAAAGATATAGACAGAGACACCCATGGCGTTGACTTATTTAAGCAGAGAAGAATTACAAGGGATCCTTGGTCACCTTGATCAAGCCCTCTACAACCATATTCAATGGCATAATTCGCTTATTCGAACCCTTGTCTGTCGGATGCCTGGCAATAAACATGATATGAAGGCAGATGCTCATAAACAGTGCCTTTTTGGACAATGGTATTATGAGGATTCTCCAAAAAGATTGCGAGATCATCCAGGGTTTATAGCAATCGGTGATGCCCATAAACATATGCACAATTTGTCTGCACAATTGCTCCTGACCATCCAAGTTGGAAGCCAAATTGATCCTCTTGATTATGATAACTTCGCAAATTCAATGGAGAGAATGCGTTTAGAGTTAGCCTCTTTAAAGCATGAAATTGAGATATCCCTTTATACCCATGACCCATTGACAGGCGCCATTAATCGAGCCGATATGCTTCCAATTCTGCGCGAACTCCATGAGATGGTGAGGCGGCAATCTCAAGTATGTTCACTTGCTATGATGGACTTGGATTTATTTAAGAAAGTCAATGATAAATATGGACACCCAGCAGGAGACAAAGTGTTAGTTGCTGTTGTCCATTATATTACAGAGCATCTCCGTCCCTATGACAAGTTGTTTCGCTACGGGGGGGAAGAGTTTTTAATATGTATGCAACAGGCCGAACTCTCAGATTGCCTTGAACGTGTGGAAGCTCTTCGACAAGGGCTTGCTGCGCTTCCCATTGATATAGGCCGTGAAGATCCTATTTCTATCACTGCGTCATTTGGAATCACGGGGCTTGATCCTTTTCTTGAAGTTGATCAATGTTTTGAGCAAGCAGATAAGGCCCTTTACAAAGCCAAGTTAGAAGGGCGCAACTGTACAAGTATTTGGAAACCTTCTTTGGTGCGGATGAGTTTAAAATAGTTTTTGGCTTTAATCCCAGAGAAGAGACCCGACAGAGTCCTAAAAGGGCCAAACGATGTAACTATTTTAGTGGTCGCAGAGAATCCGCTGTTTAACAAGCGGGCATATTAGGTTGGAGAATTTAACTTAATAGTAGGTGTATTGCCATCCTGTTGAGCAACTAGAGTTTTGGGTAATTTGACATGGTGTACAGCTACCTTGCCCAACAATACATGTAGCCCCAGTACATTGTGGAACCCAGTAATTAACCCAAAAGTTTGCCGTATCTTGGCTAATAGAAAGGAGTCCGGGCACACAGTTAGTTGTCGCATAACTAGGTGTATTGGTGCCGACGACAATCAGACCGGCGATCAATATGTGAATAAATCTAATCTTCATTTCCCTGTTCCTTTTTCAATAATGTATTCATCAATTATTTTTTATTTCATAAAGTGAATAATTTTAAAAAACAAATTTATATATATTATAATAATAATATAAATTATATTAATTTGTGGTTAATGTTTGCTTAAAAGCTGCAATATTGATTATCTAAGGTTATCGGGAAAACTTTACAACCCATTGAAAAATAAAAAAAATTGTGCATGAACGAGGAATTTTTTAGAAAGTTAAAACTTCAGGGTTCTCTTGTGAAAACATAGATATTAAGGCTGTGATGGAGGAAATAAGGGCATGGAATGAAAGAGATCACCCCATGGCCTACATACAATAATTTATCCTGGGAAAGGGTTCATCACATTATCTTCGTTAATAACTTCTTCTTCTTTTTCTTCAGGAGTTAATGCGCTTTCAACATTATTTGGTTGAGGTTCGCCAAGTTCAGCAGCTTCAGTTTCTTGGAGGGATTGAAGGGCTTTTGCTTCGGCCTCCTTCTCTGGGGCGACGGCATTTACCTCATAAGTCATGAAAATGGCCGCACAAGCGGTAACAAAAGAAAACTGTGTAAATTTAAAAGTCATGTTTTTCCTTTCTTTTTTTATAATTAAGGGGCAATTCCACCCGTGCTATAATTATCAAAAATTTCATTATGTTCATGTATAATTTTTAACAATTTTAAATTTGAGCGAGAACTATCTTGTGGTTTACCTGAAGATTTTTCTTCCTCAGTCATGGCACTCAGTGACTGTGATGTAAATAAGAAAAATCCAGAAAGAGCAATAATTTTAACCTTCATAACAACCTCCCAGTTTGTCTACCAACCAATTATATAGAATACCTAGAAAATGTTAATAGTTTATTTCTGGAGAAGATATAAATATAATAATGTCCTTGGTAGCGGAGGAGGGATTTGAACCCCCGACACACGGATTATGATTCCGCCGCTCTAACCAACTGAGCTACTCCGCCAAGGTAAGAAGACACGTCCGCCTTTCCATGGATTAACCCATGGTTTGGCCCGTCTCCGCTTTCAGCTACGGCGTGGCATCACGCCATAGCTGTAATTCGCTTTGCGAATCACAGCGACGACGGATGGTGCCCAGAGGCGGATTTGAACCACCGACACAGGGATTTTCAGTCCCTTGCTCTACCAACTGAGCTATCTGGGCACACCAATAAGGTCTATAGATAAAATTTTCCCCTTTGTCCATCCCTCTTGGCGAGGAGCTTAAAATTTTTCTTGGGATAAACGCTAAATAACCATTTGTTTATTGTTTTAATATAAAATTAAGAAAATCGATTTAGGATCTAAAAGTAGGAATTTAGATTTATTTTGGAGGTTAATATAATGAATATAAAAAAGTGTCTAACCCTCAGTTTGTCTTTGTCATTTCTTGTTCCCGGGGCTTGTTGGGCTGTTACTTGTCAGGGCACGGTTGTAGGGATAGATAAGGCATTTGGCAACAGTTGTGTTCACTGTCATCCAACCAGTAGTGGACCAAACAATTGTACTTTTTATAATCTTTATAATTGCTGCAATAACGGAGACTGTGTTGATAGCAACGGCCACATGAAATATTGCAAAGTGCCCCATCATATCCAATGAGGGGGGTTTATTCCTTTTTATCTTTATCCATATGGACTTTATGGTGGGGCGGCCGGCGCCTCATGAGCTCTCGGACTTTCCTTTCTTCCCATTCCTGGCTTAGAAAAGAAGACCGGTGGAAAATAAGGGGGACGACTCCCATTCTGAAGGCTTTTATGGCTAAAATAAGACCCCACACCACAATCACATACTTAGGCCAGAAAACGCCGGTTTTATCAAAGGTGAGCCAAATTAAGACCAAAATGAAGTTCACAACGACAAAATTGATCACATCCATGTAAAAACGTCGTAAGGCTTTGACTTTTTTACGAATTGCTTCTTCTTTAATCATGGGATGACTCCTTCCTTAAAGATGAGTCCTACTTATAGATCCTACTTATAGAATACAGAAATGAGCTTTAAAAAAAGTTAATAAATGTTAAAATTATAAATATCTTGCCAGATCTTCGTGAGTATAGCAATATTATTTTATAACAAATCATGGATAAGATTTGAATGCCTCAGTTGACCTATAAAGAAGCCTATGGGTTGTCAATGATCAACATGAAACCCCTTGAGGGAGATATCAAAAAGATCTCTCAAGTTTTGTTAGGTGTTTATGTATGCCAATTTCTGGATTTCTTTGAGGAGAAGGGAGATAAGGAGGGTAAGACCCTGAAAGAGGTGATTGATGAGTATTTTCAAAGCCCTGAAGATGTGTGGGCAAATGAAACCCTTTTATATCCTGTATTTAAAAGACTAAAGAAGAAGAACATATTGAAAAGTAAAGAGAAAAAGATTTTCAAACAGTTCAATTGCATAAAATTCAAACCTAAAAGCGGAAACTCTCTTAAATTTCAAAAAGATATAGATAAATTTATACAAGAGGCTCTTCATCCTTGTAAGTCGTTTGAAAAGTCTCAAAAAGTCATTTCCAGTTTTAGTAAGAAACTTCTAGAAGTCCTTAAAAAATTCAATGATCGAAATTCAAAGTTTGAGCTTAGATTTTTTTGGAAGAATGACACCCTGCCTCAAGTCTATGATCTCTTTGATTTGTTTGAGGAAAAGGCTTATGTCCGGGAAAAAAATAAAGATAAGTATTTGAAAAATGATAAAAAATCAGTGTCAAAAATTCGCAAGCATCATTTGGAAGTTAAAGAATTTACCCATGAATTTCATAATATTGAACAATTTAAAGAGAAGAAAAAAATAAAAACAGATGGCCCATCTTCTGACATCATTGAGGTCATAAAAGAAAGATATATCAGAAAGATAGAACCCCATGCCAAAATTGAGTTTGCAAAGATTTGGGTTAAGGATGAGCCTTGGAAAACGATATGTATTGAATCAAAAAAGTTAGAGATTGTGTTGGCGCTTTCTCTTTTAATTGATCAAAGCGGATCAGAGCAGCTGACCTATTCAGAATTTCTCAATAAATTTTATTCCTTGTGATAGAAGCAAAATAAAACCTTTGCGGCGCCTGAAGTCCTTTCCGTTATGACTTTGAGGAAGGGGGGAGGTGAAAAAGGTTCATTCTTTGCGATTTCAATGATAATCACGGCGTCTTCAGATATCCATCCTTGTAGAATAAGGGTTGTAAGTGTGGGGAGGATAAGGTTCTTGTGATAGGGGGGATCTAAAAAAATAAGATCAAAAGAATGAGGCGCATTCCGCAGTTTTTGGGCATCGATGGCGAGAATCGTTGAAAGAGACAGTCCACAGGCTTGCGCATTTTTCTTTAAAATAGAAAGGGTTTCAGGGTTGTTTTCAATAAACTGTACAGGATTTGCTCCACGCGAATAGGCCTCAAGGCCAAGCGCCCCAGTACCAGCAAAGACATCAAGTGCAGCCTTATCTCGGATGATTTCAGCACCAAATGATGGGTTATGCAAGAGCACATTAAAGATCATTTCCCGGGTTCGATCAGAAGTAGGGCGGGTTCCCTCATGGGGAGGGGAGGCAATTGTTTTTCCTTTAAATTTTCCCCCAATGATCCGCATGGAAATGAATTGTTTTACCGTCCCTTAGTTTTCGGAGAAAGCCACTTCCGAATAAAGTAATCTAAGGAAATTTGCTCTGGGCCATAACAAAGAATGAGACCCAAAAGGAAGGCCCAGTAATAGTGTTCATGAGAATGGAGATAGGTCATTTCTATGATGGCTGTCATAACCAGCATAGGGATTGTCGCTAGGCGGGATGCAAGACCAAGAATAAGAAAGATAGGGCAAGAAAGTTCTACGCCAACTGAGAGTTGGGCTGCAAGTTCCGGGGAAATATAAGGAACTTTGTATTCATCCTTATACAATAGGATGGTTGTGGACCAGCTTTGAATTTTTGACAAGCCTGAATACCAAAAGACTTTGGCCATCCAAATTCGGATGATAAAGAATAAAAGGGGTCCAAGGACTTTTTCGAGAAAAAAGGTGACCTTAAAATAAGTCCCAATAAGGCCTGTTTTTTTTGTTGATTTAGAAAATGCCATCCGCTTGCCTCTTATTTTGTTATTATGAAAGCGTAATTAGAAAATAACCCATTTTGAAGAGAAAAGGAAAGAAATTCATGCAAGGAGAACTCTTCATCTTGCAGAGTTTCTAATATCTGAATAAGAGGGGTTTCTTTTTGAATCAATGAGATAAATGAAAAATAAGCTGGAGAAATCCAGTGAATGTTAACCCTCTGGTATGGTCGAATAATAAGAGCATAAGTTTCTCGGGGCTCTAAGGTTAAGGATTCAAGAGATCCTTCAATTACAGAAAGGATTTGATCCAGAGGAAAGTGGGACGAATAAAGATATGCCGAAGGATGAAGTTTGAAGATAAGGTGGCTGTAAGATTCTGAATTGATGTCTTTTAAGTCAGAAGCCTTGAGTGGAACGGCGTCTGGTGCTCCATAAGAGAGATGCTTAAGCCACTCGAGCCTTGCCACATCACCAAGGTAGGCCAAGGGTTGTGTTGGAGGGAAGCGCTCAAGAAATGCAGGAAAATTCTCCCCCCATTCATCAAGGTTTCCTGTTTTTGGGTATGCATTTTCCTCTCGGATAAAAGTATATGCAGCGCCATTTGCGCAGTCCTCCCCAATCAATTTCCACGTTAAAGGATAGGTGAGTTCTAAAACCTTACGTAGAGCTTGAGTGATATTATTTTGGTAAATTGAAAAACGATTCAGGGGGGAAATGTGATTGAGTTGGATATGTTCTTCAAAAGAACCTTTATTTTCAAGACATTCCATAAAATCATGTTGAAGGATTCTAAGCTGAGGCATAGATAGATTTCCTTTGACTCAGAAAAGCAAGAACTTTGCTCGCTTCTTTTTGGAGAACATCAAATGAAGGAATATCCGTATCCCATTCAATAAGTGTTGGAACAGATAAACCTTTATCAATCAAATAGTTAAATAGATCCCAAACAGCATCAGGAACGGCAGATCCATGATCATCAATGAGAAGCGTGCTCCCATCAGAAAAGGTCTTTCGACTATGGCCTGCAAGGTGAATTTCACCAATGAGATCAAGGGGAATGGAATCGAGATAATCAACGGGATTCCATCCATGATTGGTGCAGGAAACATATATATTATTGATATCTAATAATATTTTGGACCCAGTTTTTTGACAAAGGGTCGTTAAAAACTCTTGTTCTGCATAATGAGACTCTTTGTATTCTAAATAGGAAGAGGGGTTTTCAATGAGTATTTCACGTCCCAAAATGGTTTGAACCTGATCAATATTCCTCTCTAGGATCACCAAGGTCTCATCCGTATAAGGGAGGGGGAGGAGATCAGGAAAGGAAACACCATTAATCCGTGACCATGATAAATGTTCAGAGATTAAAAAAGGGGAAAAGCGGTGGGCACAGTGTTTTAATTTATCAAGGTGGTTTTGATCAAGTCCCTCTGCTGATCCTAAGGACAGTCCCACGCCGTGGAGACTGAGTGGGTAATCTTCCCGTATCTTATCAAGGAAGTGAAGAGCAGGGCCGCCTTTCTGAAAGAAATTTTCACTATGAATCTCAAACCAACCTATATCAGGCTTGTTCTCGAGAATGTAAGAATAATGGGGTTGCCGTAAACCGACACCAACCAGATCTTGTACGTTTTTTTTCATAGGTTTTGATATCTTACGACCTAGTCATCCGTTATTTTTTCTGAAGCGCCACCTGGGGTGGATGAAGATTCCCTATCTCCTCCTGAATCGCTCTCACAGGTTCCTTTACCACATTCATGATGTTGAACCATTAAAAGATCAGTCTCGGTCGCTTGATGATGGGGGGGACGAGATGAAGTTGAAGCGTCTTCAGCTTTGGCCATTTCTGAAATGCAAAGGCTGAAGGCTGCTGTGATAAGTGCAGTTAATGTTTCTTTTTTCATGTAAGTTTCCTTCTTGTTATTTTACGACTTTGCCGCCTTCGATTTTTTCGCAAACACCCTTAGGGAGATAAAGCCACGCTTTTTTTTCTCCAGCTGTATTCGTTCCCGAGCAAGTGCTGGTTTCTGATTTGCAATCGGCCATCCCTTCTTTGATAAGGCCAACTTCCTCACCAGATTGATTGTATCCAATAATTTGGCACTTTTCTCCACTCGTTTTAGAAGCATTCGCAGATTCAATCACGAGAATGCTGATTGTTGCCGTCATGAGAGCGGAAAAAGAGGACGTTTTCAACCCAATCTCCTTCTAAGAGTTTGTTAATGTTTATTGAAATAGCTTATCTTTATTTTATTAAAAAAGCTTAAAAAATAATCAAAAAGTTTTGTTTTTCCTTTTCAAGATTATCTTAAAGCAATATACATATAAGTTGCTGTACGGATCATCCCGTTTTAGTGTGTAAGTATGTTAAACAATTTTATGGATCATATTTCTGAAGGAGAGTCCAGAGAGCATATAGCGGCTCTTGATTTGGGGACGAATACCTGTCGACTTTTAGTTGCGGCAGTAACACCCGGTGGGCACCAGGTTGTTGATTCTTTTGTTAGAGTTATTCGCTTAGGCGATGAACTTGCGACAAAGGGGCATATATCGGGTGAGGCCATGCGCCGGGCTATTTCGGCTCTTAAAATTTGTGCAGAAAAAATAACAACATATAATATAAGGCGGATGAGATGTGTGGCAACGGCAGCTTGTCGCCAAGCCTCGAATCGGGACGATTTTTTAGAGAACATTCGTACGAAAACAGGAATTGAACTTGAGGTGATTACACCCGCGGAAGAAGCGCGCCTTGCCATTGTGAGTTGTGCTGACTTGCTGGACTCAAGTACCCGCTATGCCATTGCTTTTGATATAGGGGGAGGAAGTACAGAAGTGATGTGGATGGAACTTTTCCCCCATAAACTTCCTGAAATTATTCAATGGACTTCCCTTCCCTTAGGGGTTGTGACTGTTGCGGAAACTTTACGTCATGAACCCTCGCCCCTTGCCTTTCTTCAAAAGATTCGAAAAGCGGTGGCCAAGGAAATGAAAGCGTTTTGTGATAAGGCTTATATCTACCCTCAGTTGAGGAAAAAGAATATCCAACTCATCGGGACAAGTGGGACAGTGACAACACTTGCGGCCCTTTATATGAATTTGGAACGGTATGACAGGACGCAGGTGAGTGGCTTTGGCCTCACCCCCGAGGTTGTCAAGCAAACGATTTCTTCGCTTTATGCAATGACTCCTGAGAAAAGGTTGCTCCACCCTTGTATTGGGCCCATGCGGGCTGAACTTGTGATGGGGGGAGTTGCCATTTTTGAAGGGATATATGATGTGTTCCCCATTAATCCTGTACGGGTTGCGGATCGTGGTTTACGGGAAGGGATCCTGTTGGATTTGATGAAATAATGGAGAAAAAGTCTTCCTCAGGGCGTCATCTTACTGTTCGCTTAAAAACAGCTCGAAAAAGGAAAATCTCTTCCCAAAGGTGGCTCACACGCCAACTGAATGACCCTTATGTTCAACGGGCTAAAAACGCCGGATATCGATCAAGGGCGGCCTTCAAACTTATTGAAATTGATGACAAATTTAAGTTTTTAAAACCAGGAGCTAAGGTTGTTGATTTAGGGGCTGCCCCTGGAGGATGGACTCAAGTATCTCTTGAGCGGGTTGGACCTAAAGGTAAGGTTATTGGGATTGATTTGACGCCCATGGAGCCCATTCAAGGAGCCCAACTCATTTGCGGGGATTTTTGTGATCCTCAAGTTGTTGAGGATCTGAAATCCCATCTCGAAGGTGAGGTTGATGTTGTCTTAAGTGATATGGCAGCCCCGAGTACGGGCCATTCTCAAACAGATCATTTGCGAATTATGGCTTTAGCAGAAGAGGCCTTCCTCTTTGCAAAGGAAACGTTGAGACCTGGGGGAACCTTTGTTTTTAAAGAACTTCGTGGCGGGGCAGAAAAAGAACTTTTGGCCTTGTTGAAGAAACATTTTGAAAAGGTTGTGCATTTCAAACCGCCTGCGAGTCGGTCGGATTCAGCAGAGATTTATGTTGTAGCCCTTGGATTTCGGCCATGAAAGATGCTGCCCGCCTTCAAAGTGTTCTTGATATTTTGACACTCGCTGGGACAGAAAATAAACCTCTCGATCAAATCTGTCATATCTACTTTAAAACCCGACGCTATATTGGATCAAAAGATCGGCAAGCCATCTCAACCCTTGTCTATGGTCTTATGCGCCATCGGGCGTCGTGTGATTGGTGGGCACTTGAGCGGGGACTCTCCCCTTTATTGATGGGGGCACAAGATGCTGCCCGTATTCGGTTGCTCTCATATCTATGGATTTTTGAAAAGGTTCCCCGGGATCAAATTGGGATTTTGTTTTCGGGTGAAAAATATGCCCCTCAAATCCTTTCTGATAAAGAACGCTCAATCTTTGAGAAATTGCCGGAATTAAAAACTCTCCCACCCTGGGTTGAGGGGGAGTTTCCGGAATGGCTTTATCCTTATCTCAAAAGGCGTTTTGGGGACAAATTGAAGGAGGAAATGCAATCCTTCTTAACACAAGCGCCCCTTGATTTAAGAGTTAATACACTCAAAGGAACACGGGACGAAACCATAAAACGTCTTAAAAAAGAAGGAGTTAAGGCAACATCTACATCTCTCTCTCCTTGGGGGTTGCGCTGTTCGGAAAGATCAAATATAGCCCCAACTTCAGTCTTTAAAGAAGGGCTTGTAGAGGTTCAAGATGAAGGCTCTCAACTGATTGTAAATTTGATGGGCGTTCAACCGGGACAAACCGTTCTTGATTTATGTGCAGGGGCTGGAGGAAAAACGCTGGCTCTTGCAGCAGTTATGCAGAATAAAGGTCGGATCATTGCAACAGATACGGCTGCATGGCGACTTAAGCGAACAAAAGAACGGCTGAAAAGGGCGGGGGTCTTTAATGTGGAACTTCGTGAAATTACAGATGGTTCAGATAAATGGTTGAAGCGGCAAAAGGATCGATTTGATCATGTCCTCGTTGATGCTCCTTGTTCTGGAAGTGGGACGTGGCGTAGGAATCCTGATCAAAAGTGGCGATTGACTCCAAAGGATATAGAGGAGCTTCCAGCTCTCCAGAAAAGTCTCCTTGAGACGGCTTCTCTTCTCGTTAAGCCAGGGGGCGGCCTTGTTTATGCAACCTGTTCTTTGCTTTGCGAGGAAAATGAGGATGTGGTATCATCATTCCTTGAAGCCCATCCCACCTTTTCAATAGTTCCCTGTGGGCTTGAAGGGGATGATTTGTTGTCCTTATCTCCTTATCGAAAAGGCACGGATGGTTTTTTTTCGGCAAAGTTTAAAAGAGATTTATGATGACAATATCATCTCTCCACGGAACATCCGTTGAAATTAAAGGAAAGGCTGCTCTCATTACAGGAAAACCTGGAAGTGGGAAATCCTCTCTTGCCCTACAATTACTGGATCGGGGCGCTCTGCTTGTTTCTGATGATCAGACCCATCTTGTCCTTGAAGATGGCCATATTATTGTGTCTCCGCCTGCCTCTCTCCAAGGAATGATGGAAGTAAGAGGGATTGGAATTTGTCAGTTTCCTTATCAAGAAAAATCTGTCTTGAAACTTTTTGTAGAAATTTGTGATCAAAGAGACTGCGAAAGACTACCAGAGCCGACTTTTAAAGAGTATTATGGGATTAAGGTTCCTTATTTAAAGATTTCAAAAGGTGACCCCTTAGGCGCTATTAAGGTTGAGCTGAAAATTGGCTAAGAAGATGAATCTTGTAAATACCGATCCTTTGGTCAGACCAGTCCTCCTTATCACAGGCATGTCAGGCTCTGGGCGGTCTTTTGCTCTTAAAACCCTTGAAGACATGGGTTATGAGACTATTGATAACTTACCGCTCTATCTTTTAGACTCAGTTGTCCTTGCCCAGCGTAAGGTTCCACGCCCCATTGCTATATCTGTTGATGTGCGGACGCGGGATTTTTCATCAGATCACTTTTTGCAAGAATTGGACAATCTTACAAAAGATCCAAGCATAAAACTTCAAATGATTTTCTTTGATTGTGATGATGATGTGCTCGCACGACGTTATAATGAATCCCGCAGACTTCATCCCTTGGCCCATGAGCGCCGCGTGATTGATGGGATCCGCTTGGAGCGGCATTTGATTACGCCTCTTCTGGATCACGCAGATCTTGTTATTGATACAAGTATTCTTGCAACTTCAGAGCTTCGGGGACAATTGAGAAGATTCTTTTTGCCCAAGAAAGCCCCAAGTTTAAGTATATTTGTAACATCCTTTTCATTCCGTCATGGTCTTCCCCGAGAAGCAGATATGGTCTTTGATACCCGTGCGCTCAAGAATCCCTTTTATGTAGAGGACTTGAAACCACTCTGCGGAGAAGATCCAGAGGTTGCGGCTTACATTGAAAAGGATAAGAAGTTTCCTCCATTTTTAAAGTCCTTGAAATCCATTCTATCTGTATCTCTTCCATGCTTTGAAGAAGAGGGCAGGGGGTACTTAACGATCGCTGTTGGTTGCACAGGAGGACAACATCGATCAGTTTTTGTAGCAAAAACATTGACTGAGTGGTTACAAGAGCAAAAAAAACATGTAAAGTTAAGGCATCGAGATATAAAAAAGAGACAAACAAAATGATTGGAATTGTCCTTGTTAGTCATGGCCGTCTTGCCCAGGAGTTTGCTGAAACCCTTGAGCATGTTGTTGGACAACAAAGCCAGCTTGTCACCATCGGCTTATTTCCTCAAGATGATATAGAACACAAGCGGAAGGAAATTCAAAAGGCTGTCAAGGATGTTGAAAGTGGCCAAGGCGTTGTCATTCTCACCGATATGTTTGGAGGAACACCCTCTAACCTCGCCCATTCTCTTTTAGAAGGAGGAGATGTGGAGATTGTTGCTGGTATGAATCTTCCCCTGTTGATTAAGCTCGCGAGTGTAAGAAAGTCAAAGTCCCTATCTGAGGCTGTCCTCTTAGCACAAGAAGCTGGGCGAAAATATATCTACGTGGCCTCACATGCTTTGAGTGAACCCCATGCCCAAAATGGTTAAACAAGAAGTTAAGATTCAAAATCGGAAAGGGCTTCATGCCCGTGCTTCTGCCCAAGTTGTTAAGCTAGCTGAATCCTTTCACTCAACCACCTACATTTGTTATCATGATATGCGGGTGCCCGCCCAGTCCATCATGGGACTTCTTATGTTAGGAGCAGCCCAAGGGTCCCTGCTTATCGTTGAAGGAGAAGGCGCAGATGCAGAAGCAGCTGTTTCTTCTTTGGTAGAGTTGGTTGAAAACAAATTTGGGGAAGTTTAGATGGTGAACCCTGTCATGGTTCAGGCCACACGAGGGCGCCATGCGGAATCGAGCCATCGTGGTGTTGCCGTTGTCGTTGATTCACTTGGGCACATCATTCGAAGTTGGGGAAATATTTATGACCCTATTTTTGGCCGGTCTTCTCTGAAATTTATTCAGACTCTTCCTCTGATTGAAAGTGGGGCAGCAGATGCCTTTCATCTCACTCCCCAAGAAATAGCGCTTGCGAGTGCTTCTCATTTTGGGGAAGAGATGCATATTCAGGTTCTTGAAAAATGGCTTCAAAAGTTAGGGAGAGATGAGCGGATTTTAGACTGTGGAATCCACAAACCTCTTTATACCTTTTACAGGAAAACGAATCCGGAGTTTAAGGGAAAACCAACAGTTTTACAAAACGCTTGCTCCGGGAAGCATTTAGGGTTTTTGACAACGGCCCTTCATCGCAATGAACCGCTTGAAGGCTATGTTAATAAAGAGCATCCTGTTCAAAGGCGGGTGGAACAAGTGTTAGGGGAGATGACGAGTGCTGATTTAGCCCATGCGCCCCATGGAATCGATGGGTGTGGAATTCCAGCCTTTGCCATCCCTGTTTATAATATTGCTTTGGCGATGGCTCGGTTTGCCGATCACTCCCACCTTCATTATCCTCGACAAAAAGCGATAGAGCGTATTCTTTCAGCCGTTGAAAGCTATCCCGAAATGATTGCAGGGACAGATGGGTTTGATACGCGCATTATCCAGATGACAAAGGGTAAAGTTCTTTGTAAGGCAGGAGCTGGTGGCGTTGAGGTTGGGGTTATCCCTTCCCTTGGGTTTGGGATTGCCCTTAAAATCGATGATGGAAATGGGAAGGCTGCCGAAATTGCGTTTTTATCTATTTTGAAGTCCATTGGGATTATTGACGAAGATCTCTATGAGACCCTTGAACCACGGGTTCCAATTCTTTCTCATAAAGGGAAGACTGTAGGATTCCTTCATCCTACAAGTTTTACCATGTCCCTTCCTGAAACAGGATGGCACTAAACCTTATGAATACATGCATTTTATGTAATTTGAATTTTTTCTACTATATTTACTAAATATTAACATGATTTATTGTATTCTTCTTTTTAGACGCAAATGAATGCGTACTTTTAAATGGAGGATTAAACCATGGCAACTTTAACACACACAAAACAAGGTAAGAAAACAAAAACACAACAAAAATCAACTTCTCAAAAGAGAGGCGTTGTTGCAAAGAGAGGAAATACTTCTTCTTCAACTTCTAAGAAGCCAAGCATTCTTCGCAACGCCAATACCCGTTGTGAGAAGTAGTACAAAGTAATTCTTTGTATATTACAGAAAAAAGGTGCCTGTGTGGCACCTTTTTTTATTTATTAAATATGAAAATCAAACGTAAAAATATTTACTAAAAATCCATATTGACCTATAAGAAAATAAATCATATTCATAGGTTGTTGTTAACTACTAATGGAGTGAGTTTAATTGGTAAAAAATCTTTTGTGTTACACAAGTATTGTTTCTATTCTTTCTATAAGTATGGCCTCCTCAATGATGGAGCCCCCAGATGACCTCAAAGAAGATCCAAGTCCTCCCCATTCCCGGTCTCTATCTCCAAGTCCTCAGGTCCAGCAAGAAAAAGAGCAAGAGGAGGCGGTTAATAATTATAATAAGATGAAACCAAAAGACCTTCACAAACTCTTTGTTGAAACAAAAGATCTAAAAACAAAGCTCGACATTCTCTTCAGTTATCTACCCAAATTCAAGGGAAGGAAATACATAGTACCCTTTGCATTCAAGTTAGTCGCGGACAAAGACTGTCCACAAGACATTGCTGTAAAATCTCTTTTGAAGATCGCGCCCTTTATTTTTAATGATAGTCATGTAACGCAAGAGGACATGACACAATGGTTTGTTTTAGTTCATCCTCTCCTTGAAGATGAAACGGTTTCTCTCCAAGATAAATTAAAACTCTTTGCTTTCCATGTGGACACACCTTCTGAAAAGGCATTGTTTCAGTTATCAAAATTCTTGGAACCGGATTTTCAACAAACAATTGATGACAACCAGCTGACAGGTCTTCTGAGATGCCTCAACAAAAGTTCTAACCCTGAATTAAGAAAAAAAGGTGAAGATTATTTAGAGAAAAACCCAAAGGCTCGTCTTAAAACCATAGATGATTCAAAAGAGTTAGAGAGGATCTTTACTGAAAGTAAAGATTACCAAGAAAGGCATGAAATTATTAACTTGCTGGCGAAAGTTACTGTAGACCAGGGACATACAGATTCAGAAGAAGCTAAGGAATCCATTAAAGAAAGAATAAATATAGGAAAATCATTGGTTTTTAGGCAAGTTACTGATGAGCCCTGCTCGCTTGACCTTAAATTTCAAGCTCTTCAGCAGTTTCCTCTTGATCACTTGGATTCTGCCCAAAAGCGGCAGCTCGATCCTGTGATTATTCAGATATTAGAGGATGAATCATTCCCGATTGAAAAACGGGTTGAATTCGTTCCCTCTCTTTTTGAGATGAAACCGTCGACTCTTTTTCTTGAGAAAGCACTCGATTATTTGGTTATTCAACCTCATCAGGATGACCGCGGAGTCAGGAGATTTTATTGGAATATTGCAGAACGCTTCACCCTGGAATGTAATCAAATTCTTGAAGAGTTCTTTTTTAAAGACCCGTCTGCATTCCTGAATTCAGACGATTTGGGAGCAATGTGGTTAGATGATTATCTTGAAAAAGTTGAAGAAGCGAAACGATTTACTTTTATCGAAAAATTAGGTTCTGTTTTAAAAGGTGACATAAAAGTAAAAGATCAGGAAAAAGAAGCTGCAGCAAGTGCTGTCATCTCTTATTCTACTGAACCAAGTTTTTTGGAGACTGCGGAAAAGACCCTGTGGGAGGCTCTTGGAAGGCCTCTAAAGGAAGGTGAGGAATTACAAGAATATTCTTATAATAAATACAGTATTTGTAAATTTGTTTTTGAGTATTCACAAAATTCTCAATTTAAGGAAAGGATTATCGCGCGGCTTCTTGAGAAGGTACAAGAACAGGAACCTGGTGAGGATAGTCTTTCTGGTTCTTATCTAAACCTCAAATTACTCTTAAAGCAAAAAAATGAAGAGGCTCGCTCCAAAACACTGGAAATAGCCAAAGTCAAAATTGAATCCCTAGATCCTTCCCAGCTTTCAGATTTGCAAATAAATACATTGGTTGCTCTTTGTAAGGATCTGAAAAAAACCAAGCAAGCACCTGATCTCCAGCAAAAAATTCTCACCTTACTGACGCCTCAGTTTGAAGCAATGGTCAAATGGCAACAAAAGCCAAAAAAAGAAACGTCATCCTCAGAGGGTAGCTCGTCTGAGAGTGAGTCTTCAGAAAGTGATGAACAGAAAGTTCAAAAAGATATAGAGAGAACTGACCTCGGCCGAAAGAGAAAAGGGCTATCATTTGAGTGGAGTGACGCTGGAACTCAAAAAGATGAGGAAGATTCTGATGATTCTTCAGATAATGAAAAGTCAAATCATGATTTAAAGATTGAAGTTCCTCAATCCCAGAAGGATTCAGACTCTGAGGAAAGTGGATCTGAATCTTATGACTCAGAAGAAGACAAAATAATAAGTCTTTTCTTATCCTCTCCTAACAAAGAACAGCAAAACCAGGCATTTGGTTACTTTAAGGAAATTTTGATAAATAAAGGCAGGGACTCGGACGGAGAATCTGACGATGACCGTTTAGAAGAGATTACTGAAAGTATTTTTAAAACCCTTGGGGAAGAACATCCCTGGGCTCAAGAATCCATTCAAATTTTTGCCAGTCATGAGGCTCCTGATTCCCAGAGTTCGATTGGGGTTTATCAAGAATTACTTAAGAAAACAAAGGATAAGGTTATCCATAATCCAAAGACAATGGGACTCGCGGATGGGACAACGGTCACCTTTAACTTAGAAACATTAAAAGAACCTCGCCAAAAATCTAATGTTCCTCTTGTAAAACATAGTGAGTTTACTGAATTGGCGAGTGACCTTGTCAAAGAGATAGAAGAAAACCCTGAGGCTAAAGCCTATTTTGACTCTTTAAAAGTTGGTTTTCCGCCCAGTTATTTAGTCAAGGCAGCTGAAACAAGATTCTTCAATGTTCTTCTGGATCAGGATGAGGCCAAGATACCTGCTGAAAACGTAAGCCTGTTAAGTATTAAACTCAGAGAGGTTATTCTCTATGCAAGAACACTCAAGGGGCAAAATCAAGGTAAGCAGGAGGAGAAACAGGCTACAAATGGCCTGACGCCTCAATCATTCCTGATTTTGCAACTACTCATCAATGTTCAAGCGTGTCCCACAAACCAAGAAAATGGGGTTGATCAAACTCATCGGGTTGTCAAAGGATCTTTGAACAACTTTTCAGAAGATGATATGAGCAAGGAACGCATTCAACAAACATCTCGTCTTGTTATGATGGAAGACCTTCGTCTGATGAGAGAGAATGTCCTTGATGGGGATGGGCCAATTTCGATGAGTCTTATTTTCCCAGAAGGAAAGCCTAAAGGAGAACTTATTCCTGAGCCTCCTCACCAAGGAAAGTATCTTCAAAACCTCCTCGGAGGCGTTACTGGGATATTTCTTAAGGGTGGCAAAGTGTCCTATGATCTTGATGGATGGACAGTTCATGAGAATCTAAGATCACTCTCAAGGCAACACGCCCTGGATGCGCTCTATCAACACTTTACACCAGAGAAAGTCGTTAAATATTATCAAGATAGATTTAATACCCGAGACTTTAAGATAGGGCCCTCAGGTCAAGACCGGTCAGGGGGGCTTATCAACAGTCTCTTTACCGTTGAGGAACAAAGAGATCCAAAACATTATGATGATGAGGATTCGTTCTGGACACCTCTCCTGGTTACAAAAGTTCTGTTGAAGCTTGGGATTTTTGAAGAGGTCAAGCCATCTAAAAGTGAAGCCGAAGCTGAAGCTGCGGAATTACTTCAATAGATTTTTGGTTCAATAAGCGCTATGTTTCCTCTCAAAACAAGCGCTTATTGGCCAAGAAAAATATAGCGTCTTAAACACTTCATAGAAAGTCCTTTTTAATTTCAAATAACCTGAAATACGAAGAGGTTATAAAGTAAAAATAATAAATTACATTGACAGCAACTAAACAGTTCTGTATTTGTTATGTATATTTTTTTAAGGAGTCTTTTATGTTTAAGAAGCTTGTTTGTTCTACAAGTGTTATTTCAATTCTTGCGATGAATTCAGCCTTCCCGATGATGGAATCAGAAGAATTTGTGGATGACAAAAGCACACAATCTTCATCACCTCTGTCAAAGTCTCCTTCCTTTGAAAGTTTTCCTGAGCAGGATAAATTAGATAAGGAAAAAAAGAAAGTTAAGGTATTAAAGCCCTTTATACTTCATAAACTTTTTGAAGAAGAAACAGATCCTCAAAAAAAACTTGAGCTTCTTTTAATGTATCCAGAGACAGAATATGGGCATAAGCTTCGTATTGTGGATGGTTTCGGCTTAGCAAATAATCCGGAAACTCCTAAGGAAATTCGCTTGAAAGCAATCATGAATGCAATTTCTTTAACGAAAAAAGATGTAAAATTGGCTTTCTCGCCAATAGATTTAAAATTGGCTTTCTCGCAAATAGCCTACCATTTTATTGTTGATGAGAGTATTCCTTTAAAGGACCGCGTTTGGCTTTTGCAGCATTCTCAAGATATTCCGGGATATGAGATTTTAGGAAAGTTAGCAGAAATCTTAAATCCTGAGTATAGTGCGGTTCGGCAGGATAATCGGCATGTGCGACTTGTAGAATTGCTCCAAGAAAGTACAAATTCAGAACTCCAACAAAAAGCTCAAGATTACTTATCTAAAGAAACAAATCCTTTAGTCCATATTTTGACCACATCCGACACTGAAACACTTCAAAGAATGTATAAGAATACATCTGATTTTAATCTGAAATTGCCAATTGTGGATAAACTTCACCATCGCAGCATTAATATATCGTCCCAGGATCCTGAGATTAGGAACAAAGAAATTGCTGAGATGGTGCAGTTGGCTGCTAAAAGTTCCTTTGGGCTGATATCAGATTCAAAATGCCCAGATAGGATTAAATTGGAGGCGATCTTAAAGTTTCCTCTTGATTTGTATGATAGTTCCATGCAGCAAGAAATTTTATCCATTATTCCGGTCTTACTCGGAAATAGGGATTTGGATCTTAATATGCGAATTCGTTTGTTATCCTTGAAAGAAGTGCAAATGGATAATCTTCCTGATGACGTTGTCATGAAAGCACTTAATTTGATTGAAGAAATCACAGAAGACTCCAGTGAAGAGAACCGAGATAGAGTTTTCACATTCTTGCAGGAGCACCTAAAACAAGAGCATCTCGATAAAATAGAACATTTTATTTTGAATAAAGCAGAGACCATCTTAAATTGCTTGGAAGGGGTGAAATGGTTTCTTTTAATAATTGAAAGGTGTGATCAAGAAAGACGAAATAAAATTATAGAAAAATTTGATACATTATTACGAAGTGCAACGACCCTTGAAGCAAAATATCTTAGTTTTGTTGCTCGAGAGGTCATAAAATATAGTTCGGATTCCAAGCAAACAGAGCCAGCAGAAAAGGTCTTATGGCAATATATCACTTCTCCTGAAAGTGAGGAAACCAAAACAAGTGAGTTTCATGACTATGTATTAAGGGCCTGCGCTGGGGTTTTTACCTATTCCACAAATCAAATTTTTAAGCAAAAGATAACCGATTATTTATTTGAAAAGGCAAAATATCCTCTAATAGTAATTGAGTATGATAATGAATCTTATGATGTATCCTATAGTTATTTAGTCCTACTTTTAAAGTCGAAGGATGAAGAGGTTTTTTCAAAGGCCCTCGAATTGGCAAGATCTAAGTTTGATTTGGCTGGTTCTCCACTTTACCTAACTCTCCCAGACAAAAAAGGTCTTGTAACGATTTGCAAGATTTTAGGGAAGACGAAAAAAGCCCCAGAATTGCATCAACAATTTCTTAATTTCCTTTCCCCTCTCTTTGAAAAAGTTATTGCTGACGAGGATTCGTTATCAGATAAAGAGACAGAAGCTTTTGATTTAACGTCTGAAAAAGGGAAGCTTGAGGTGCTAAATGATGAAAATGAGAGCCATTTGAGGTTACCTAACATCCCTAACTCTCGTGAAGAAAACACCAAATTGGAGGAGAAGACTTCCGATCCCCATGATGCGGATGATGAGGTTGACCCGATTGATATAGTCAAGATCTATTTGGCATCTCCGAATGCAGATCAACGCAATAAAGCCTTCACCTATTTCAAACAAGTTCTGTTAGGCGAACAGGGGGATGAAGATGAGGAAGTAGATGAAGACACCCTTGATGAAATTGTTGCCATTATTGTTAAAACATTTGGGGAAGAAAACCTTTTATCTCAAGAAGCTCTGCAAATTTTGGCAGATCGTCAAAATGGATCGAATCCCAAGAGTTCGATAGCAGTTTATCGTGAATTACTGGCTAAAGTTAAAGATGAAGTTCAGCATAATCCAAAAATCATGACACTTGCTGATGAAACGTCTGTAACATTTAATTTAAAAACATTGATGACGCCTCGCCAACTCCAGAAAGTTTCTTTGGTAAAGCATAGCGAATTCATGGAGCTGACTGAAAATCTTGTTAAAGAAATAGAAGAAATTCCTGAAGCCCAAGCTTATGTTGAGTCCCTGAATCTAAATATTCATCCGAACTTTTTATTAAAGTCCGCGGCTTCACATTACTTTAGTTTACTTCTTGATCCAGAGGTGGCAAAAGCAGCTCCAACAAGAGTTAGTCGCATAAGCATGCAGTTGAGAGAAATTGTTTCCTATGCACAATCTCTCAAGGACAAGCCGCAAGGCCCAAGTACCTCAAAGGGGCTAACGCCTCAGTCAAACCTACTTTTGCAACTTCTCATCAATGTTCAAGCATGTCCCACAAATCGAGAAAATGGTGTTGATCAAACCCATCGCGAAATTAAGGGGGGGATCAAGAACTTCTCGGAAGACGACATGATTGGTGAGCGCATTCAGCATGTTGCTCGTGAAGCTATGATTGAAGATCTTCGTTTGATGAGAGAGAATGTCCTTGATGGGGATGGACCTGTTTCTGTTGGTCTTATTTTCCCAGAAGGAAAACCTAAGGGAGTTCTTATTGATCAGCCACCTCACCAAGGAAAGTATCTTCAAAACCTCTTAGGCGGCGTTACTGGTCTGTTTTTTGAAGGTGGTAAAGTGTCCTATGATCTTGATGGGTGGACTGTTCATGAAAATATAAGAGCAATCTCAAGACAAAAAGCCCTTGATACACTCTATGAATATTTCACCCCTGAAAAAATTGTTAAGCACTATCAAGATAGATTTAATACGCGCAACTTTAAGATAGGACCCTCGGCTCAAGACCGGTCAGGGGGACTCATCAACAGTCTCTTTACAGTTGAAGAACAGAGAGATCCTAAACATTATGATGATGAGGATTTGCTCTGGACACCTCTCCTGGTTGGCAAAGTTCTTTTGAAGCTTGGGATTTTTGAAGAGGTCAAGCCTTCTAAAAGTGAAGTCGAAGATGAGTAAATGTTTTAATTCATCATTTACACTTACGCTTGTCATGAACTTCTTTCCAATAATGCCAAGGTAAAAAAAGTCCCACCAGTTTGTGTCATCCTTGGGCAATAAGTTTTTGTTTTTCGAAGGAAAACTTAGAACTTATTGTCCCGAGGATCCACGTGATGGATAAATTTTATGGATCCTCGGATCAAGAAAAGTCATTGTCCTCGCCTGCGCAAGGACAAGCCTTTTCTAGTCCAAGGATGACACCAAGGAGGAAATTTGTCAGGCGCTAAGCCTCTCGTGAGAAACCCCTTTTCCTTTGCCGAAAGGTGTGTCAAAAAGCAGTATGACTTATCATTGAGCTGGGAAAATTATGCATTCTAAGTATCTGAAAAATATAATTTTTTGGATTTACCTTCTTGTATATAGTTTTTCTGCGTTTGCGGTTCCTTCTCAAAAAGTCAATGTTTATTGTTGGGCCTATGTTTTATCCCCTGAAATACTTCAACAATTTGAAAAAGAAACAGGCATCAAAGTTACGCTTGATGTCTATGATAGCCCTGAAGTTGCTGAAACGAAACTCGTGGCAGGTCATTCAGGTTATGATGTCGTCATGGTCACGGTTTGGCCTTATCTCCTTCGCCAGGTGGAGGCCCATCTTTATCAAGCTTTAGACAAAGCTGCCATCTCCAATTGGAAAGAAGTCGACCCGCTTCTTTTAAAAAAACTCGAAACGGTTGATCCTGGCAATCGATTTGCTCTTCCCTTTATTTGGGGGACAAGTGGCTTTGCCTATAATAAACAGAAGATCCTGGAGCGGTTGCCGGAGGCTCCTGTGCAGAGTCTTGCCATGCTCTTTGATCCTGAGGTCGTGTCCCATTTTCAAGATTGTGGGGTGATGCTGATTGACTCACCTGTGGATGTTTTCCCGGCTGTTTTAAGTTATCTCAAATTAGATCCCATGTCAGAAAGTATCGAGGATTTGAAGAAAGCGAGTGCTGGTCTGATTGCGGTGCGACCTTTTATTAAGAAATTTCAACCTGTTCCTGCAACCCATAATTTAACTTCCGGAGATTATTGCTTAGCACAAGGTTTTTCAGGCGACCTCATTCTTGCCCGAAACATGGCAAAAGAAATGGGGATTGACCTTGAATACATTATTCCTGAAGAAGGGGCAGATTTATGGATGGATGCTTTTGCGGTTCCCCATGATGCCCCCCATAAGGAAGCAGCGCACGCCTTTATTAATTTCATGTTAAGGCCTGAAATTATTGCCAAAGTGACGGATGCCATTGCCATAGCAAATAGTGTTCCTGCCTCATTCCCGTTTATGAAGGAAGAAATCCGCACTGATCCCTTAATTTACCCTTCAAAGGAAACGATGAAAAAGTTATACGTAAATAAAACCCATCCGCCTCGCTATGAGCGCATGCGCCTTCGAGAATGGACGCGGGTGAAGATAGGGCGTTAAGGTATGGCACAAAAACCAAAAAGAATTGAACTGCAGCCATGGCAAGATCCAAAGGCAAAGCCTTATATTCACATTGAGGGGGTTTCTAAGGAATTTGGAGGCACACTCGTTGTTGATTCCGTTACTTTATCAATTTACCAAGGCGAATTTTTTTCTCTTCTTGGCCCTTCGGGATGTGGAAAGACAACCCTTCTCCGGATGCTTGCAGGCTTTGAAAGACCAACGCACGGAAAAATTTATATTGATGGCGTTGATGTAACTCGCAGGCCTGCCTATGACCGGCCTGTTAATATGATGTTTCAGTCCTATGCTCTCTTCCCCCACATGACCGTGGAACAAAATGTTGCCTTTGGTTTAAAACAAGAACGCATTTCAAAAAGCGAAATTAAAGAAAGGGTTTATGAGGGTTTAAAACTTGTCCAGATGGAAAAATATGGGCCCCGCCGTCCTCATCAACTCTCAGGAGGACAGCGTCAGAGGGTTGCCCTTGCCCGCAGTCTTGTGAAGCGTCCGAAACTTTTGCTCTTGGATGAACCTCTCGCAGCCCTTGATAAGCGCCTCAGAGAACAAACTCAATTTGAACTTGTCAGTATTCAAGAAGAGGTTGGCATTACCTTTATCCTTGTGACTCATGATCAAGAAGAGGCCATGACTATGTCGACACGCTTAGGAATTATGGATCATGGTCGACTCCGCCAAGTTGGAACGCCAAATGAGATTTATGAATATCCCAATTCCGAATATGTTGCTGATTTTATTGGGTCAATTAATAAGTTTGAAGGACTTGTTATTGAAAATGAAGCCGATCATATCTTGATTGAATCGGAGGAAGCTGGCTGCGAACTTTATGTTAACCACTCTTCTGATGCGCCTGTTGGATCCCAAGTCAAGGTTGCTATTAGGCCTGAAAAAATCATGATTGCAACAGCAAAGCCTGAACAAAAACGCAATGCAACAAAAGGAATTGTCAGAGATATAGGATACTTGGGAGACGTCTCAATCTACCACGTTGAATTGAAAAGCGGGAAGATTGTCCTTGCAACCCAACCTAATATTGTTCGTCTTGCTGAAAGGCCTGTAAGTTGGGAGGAGGAAGTTTACCTTTACTGGCGCGCTGAAAACAGCATCGTGTTAACAGCATGAGGAAAAAACTCAAGAGACTCAAGCGGACACTTATCTCCCCTTTTTGGGCTGTGATTGTGCCTTATGGGTGGCTCCTCTTTTTTTTTCTGATTCCATTCCTGATTGTCTTAAAGATTAGTTTTGCAGATTTAAAATTAGGTCTTCCGCCCTATGGTCCTTTAATAGAATGGGTTGAGGATGGGGCGCTGCTAATCCGGCTTAACTTTTCAAACTATAGTTTTATTGGAACGGATGCGTTATATCTTCTCACTTACATTGAATCCCTTGTGATTGCTCTCATTGGAACATTAGGATGTCTTCTGATTGGCTATCCCATTGCCTATGGGATTGCAAAAGCCTCTCCTCCCTTGCGGGCAGTTTTATTGATGATGGTGATTTTGCCCTTCTGGACCTCCTTTCTCCTTCGGGTTTATTCTTGGATTGGGATATTAAGTCCTCATGGTGTTTTAAATCTATTTTTGATGAAGCTTGGAATTATTTCAGCGCCCCTAACCCTATTAGACACCACATACGCAACAATCTTAGGGATTATATATTGTTACTTACCTTTTATGATCCTTCCTCTCTATGCGGCTTTAGAGAAAATAGATTATAGCCTGATGGAAGCTGCCTATGATTTAGGGGCAAAGCCTTTTCAAGCGTTTCGGCGAGTCATTTGGCCCTTATCTTTACCTGGAGTTGCTGCTGGATCTATGCTCGTCTTGATCCCAGCCGTAGGAGAATTCGTGATTCCTGAACTTTTAGGTGGATCTCAAACTCTGATGATTGGAAAGGTTTTATGGAATGAGTTTTTTACCAATCGGGATTGGCCGGTAGCGTCCGCCCTTGCTATCTTAATGCTGATCTTCCTTGTATTGCCCATCACGATCTTTCAACGCCTTCAAGAGCGTCAGATGAGGTTCCTGGATGCAGAATAGGATCCCTCATGGGCTGAAAGCATTCATGATTTTAGGATATGGTTTCCTTTACCTTCCGATCCTGACATTGATTGTTTTTTCTTTTAACTCTTCCCGTCAAGTCACCGTTTGGCAAGGGTTTACAACAAAGTGGTATATGTCATTGATTCAGGATGAAGTTCTTCTTAAGTCCGCATTAGTGAGCCTGCAAGTTGCAACCATGGCAGCAACCTTATCTGTTTTGCTCGGAACCTTAGCCGCTGTGGGGCTAGTCCGGTTGGGACGTTTTAAGAGCCGCCGCTTTTTTGGAGTCTTAACCATTGCTCCCCTTGTGATGCCTGAAGTCATTACAGGTCTTGCTCTCTTACTCTTCTTTGTGGGTTTGGAACAAATCCTAGGCTGGCCAAAGGGCAGGGGCATTTTAACCATTACCATTGCTCATGTAACCCTTTGCATGGCTTATGTGACGGTGCTCGTAAGAGGACGGCTTTCCGATATGGACCGTTCTTTAGAAGAAGCAGCCCTTGATTTGGGGGCTCGTCCTTTAAAAGTCTTTACGACCATAACGTTACCACTTATTTCCCCAGCCCTCTTATCAGCATGGCTCTTAGCCTTTGCTCTTTCCCTTGATGACCTTGTGATTGCAAGCTTTGTGGCAGGACCGGGATCTTCAACCCTCCCTATGGTCATTTTCTCCAGCATTCGTTTTGGTATCAGTCCGCAAATCAATGCGCTGGCCACCATTATTATTACAATTGTGGCGATCGGTGTGATGATTGCGGGATGGTTGATGCATAAGAAACGGTATTAGGTAATCTTGAATGGGTATTGACAATGAGATCATAGCTAAGGTATCTCAAGAACACATCTTTTGGGGGTGTAGCTCAGTTGGTTAGAGCGCCGGCCTGTCACGCCGGAGGCCGCGGGTTCAAGTCCCGTCACTCCCGCCATTTATATATACATATCAATAAGAAAGTTATATCAGGCATGCTAAAAAACCAGATTGTCTTAGACAATAGGGTAAGTTACTGTCCATTGATGTTAATTAATGGAGAATATCATGAATTTAAAAAATGTTTTCATTGGTCTTTCAGCGTGCGCTTTACTGACAGCCTGCATGTCTGCAAGTGAACACAGAAGTGCTGTTTCTTCTGGTCCTTCAACATTTACTCTTGGAAAAGTTCAATCTTCTGTGAGTCAGGGGATGGGCCAAGATCAAGTCATCGCTTCATTAGGATCACCTAACATTGTGACCAATGATAATCACGGTCAAGAAACATGGGTATATGACAAAATTTCTACCGAAGGGGCATATTCATCAAGCTCTGGTGGTGCAGGAATTGGCGCATTAGGGGGCGGTCTTATTGGAAGTGCTCTTTAGGGGGGATAGCATCAGCTGATGGCCGTCAAAATGCTGGAGCCTATGAAAACTCTCAAAAGACATTGACCGTTATGATTAAGTTTGATCATCAACGCCGTGTTCAATCAATTAACTATCATCAAAGTAAATTTTAAGGAGTCCCCATGAAAAAGCTGCTCTTTTTGAGTCTTGCTTTGCTTCCAACTGCTTGCATGACTCCTTCTATGGATGAAGCTCCTAAAACCCAACTCCAGGTGCGTGAATTTCAAACACGTTCTTTTGAAACGGGTAAAACAGATGATGTCTTATCTGCAGTTGTAGAAGCCTTTCAAGATCAAGGGCTTATGGTAAAAAATGTTGTTCCTCAAGTGGGGCTTGTCTCTGCTAACAAAGAGGCGGATGTTGAAGATTTTGGAAATGCTGCTTTAAGAACAATTTTCCTAGGTCAACATGCGAGCTGGCAAAAAAACATGATTGTTGAAGCAACGGCAAATGTCAAAACTTTCCATGGAAAAACAAAAGTTCGGGTCACATTCCAGAGAAAAATCTTGAATAATCATGGGGGTACCGACGAAGTCAATACCATTGAAGATCCAAAGTTTTATCAAGAATTCTTTGATAAAGTTGGAAAAAGTATTTTTATTGAAAAACAAAAAATATAGATTCAGTTGCGAAACAAAAAACCCTTGTTGCTTTTTAAAGCGCAAGGGTTTTTTTTGAAAGGAATGAATTATTAATCTCTTAAAACTATGAGCGGATCCACATAGGTATATCCTAAATCACGAGCTACGGCCTCATAGGTGATATGACCGTTGTAAACATTTAACCCGTTCATCAAGTGAGGATCCTCTAAGAGGGCCTGTTTGTATCCTTTATTAGCAAGCGCTAAGACAAAGGGGAGGGTGGCATTATTCAAAGCAAAGGTTGAGGTCCGGGCAACCCCTCCTGGCATATTGGTCACACAATAATGAACAATCTCATGTTCAATGTAAGTTGGATGTGCAAAGGTTGTTGGGCGACTGGTTTCAAAACACCCCCCTTGATCAATGGCCACATCGACAAGGACAGATCCTTTTCTCATCTTCTTAATCATGGATTCAGAAACAAGTTTGGGGGCCATGGCGCCTGGGACAAGGACTGCTCCAATCACGAGGTCTGAGGAGACAACACATTGCTCAACAGATTCAAAAGTTGAATAAAGAGTCCGGATTTGGGTTCCAAAGAGTCTATCCAACTCCCCAAGGCGGTGGATGGACTTATCTAAAATAGTCACATTTGCGCCTACGCCAATTCCAATGCGGGCTGCATTGGCACCGACAACACCACCTCCAATAATTGTAATTTTTCCAGGTTTTACTCCAGGGACGCCGCCCAAAAGAACACCAGAACCTCCCTTTTCCTTCTCAAGGCAATGGGCGCCGACTTGAATCGACATACGCCCTGCAACTTCACTTGAGGGCATCAGGAGGGGAAGGCCGCCTTTAGGGGAGGTGACAGTTTCGTAAGCAATGGCAATACACCCCGATTCAAGCAGCCCTTTTGTTTGCTTAGGGTCGGAGGCTAAGTGAAGGTACGTAAACAAAACTTGGCCGGGTTGAAGAAGGGCACATTCATGGGGCTGGGGTTCCTTCACTTTGACAATCATGTCAGAAGTGGTGAAGACTTCTTCAGGATTTGAAAGAATTTTAGCGCCCACATGAAGGTAATCCTCATCGCTTATCCCAATCCCAAAGCCAGCGCCTGATTCAACAAGGACTTGATGGCCATGATGGACAAGTTCGCGGACCGATGAAGGAACGAGGCCCACTCGATATTCGTTATTTTTTATTTCCTTTGGAACGCCAATTCGCACTGGGATTGCCTTTCTATATTTATTTATCACCTCTCCTTTTGTGGAACACAAGGAGAGAGGTGATTCATTCATCATTTGACAAACATTACAATTAATTTTTTCTTAAAAAGAAAAAAGAAAGATACTATGGGGCATACCAAAATCAATTCAGACTTTAGGTATAATATGACGTATTAAGATTGTAATAATATTAAACGTTCGCCATTTTTTCATTCCCCAGTTTGTCATCCTCGGGCTAGAAAATCCTTGTCCTTGCGAAAGCGAGGACAAGGATTTACTTGACCCGAGGACCTCTGGGTATTTTTAGGTCCTCGGGTGAAGAAAAGCTAATATTTTCCAAGGAAAATATAGCTTTTCTACCCCGAGGATGACAATGATGTATATGTGATAATTTAGTTATTTTCCTAATTCAGAGATCATTTTTTCTCATCAAAAGAATAAGTCTTTGTGTTTGTTATAAAATTCGTTCAAAAATTGTAACAACTTGTCTTTAACTTGGACCTCAGAGGCTGGAGTTGGGAGAGCTTGAGGGCCATAGGCTAAGCGCATTAGTTTTCACTTGACCTGATTTTCTATGGGTAAGATAGGGTCATCGAGAAACGCTTTTCCCGGATATCCAAAAAATAAGGAAGCAACTAATGCTAAATAAATTAACAGAAAAAAACGAATGTTCATGAAACACCAACCGCATACTTTAAATAATATATATTATATTAGAAAAAAAATTTATAATTTCAAGTTTTTTCATGAATGTGAAGAGGTGCCATTCTCCCCGTGACAAAAATCTTTGTAAAAGCTAAAAATCTAAATTGGACGATCTTGATTTTCTTTTTGTAATTACTAAATGACAAAAAGTAACTTATTGCTAATAATTGTTTATTATTAATATTAAGAGGATTCTATTATGAAGTCTATATTCAAACTTGGATTATTATTTTCTTTTTTTGTATCTCTTCCCCTTTCGTTGGCGAGTGCCTTTGGGCAAGATGAGTTTGAGGAACTGATACAAAAGCTGCCACCTATTCCGTTGCCTCGAGTATCTCAAAAGAAGTATGATGAATATAAGGAAAATTTTCCAGAGGGCACTCCACTTTCCTTTTTGGCACAAGAAATAGTTATGGCCCCTACTTGTACGTTTGATTTTACACCTTCTTTTCAGTTCGGTCGATATAGTATTAGTGATGCAAATATAAGCGTCCTAAAACTTCCTTTGTCAAAAGAAAGCTGTTTCCTCCAAGACTGGTGGAAAGAAAATAAGAATAAGGGATATTTTAATTTTGGAATGCGAAGTGCCAAAATACTGAAGAACGGCCTGATTACACCTTTCCATGTTACTCTAACAGGATATACTGGACCCTATGACGACCCTGATGACTGCATAAACGGACATATAACCTTGATGCCAACATTTGAAAGTATTAGAGAGGGGTCCTAAGTCGTTTTAATGGAAAGAGAGAAAAGTAAGAATGCTTTGAATTTACTGAGATAAATAGACTTAGATATGAGAAGTGCTTACTCCTCTCTTTCCCTTCCATTCTCCCCGTGACAAAAACCCTGAGTAAAGGTAGGATCTAGAATAAAAAATTCGGGGGTAGGATGACCTTATTTTACGCGTTTCTCTTTGTTGTTGTGGTTTTGATCTTTATTATCTTAACGGGACTTTGCTCAGCCTCAGAAGCAGCTGTCCTTGCAGCGTCGCGCGTGCGGCTTTATCACTTGTCCAAGAAGGGTAATACCCGGGCTTCTATTGTCCTGAATATCCAGTCCCATATAGGGGGATTTATTAGCACGATTATCCTTTTAAACACGTGGTTTAACACCCTTGTGACGGCCCTTTCTACGGCGATTCTGACTTATTTATTTGGCCCTATGGGAGCGGTTTATGCCGCCATTGGTATGGGCGCTTTAATTACGGTTTATGGAGAAGTCCTTCCGAAAATGTATGTCTATACAAGTCCTGATCGGATGGCTCTGGCCTTTGCACCTTTTTTTAGGCCGCTTCTCTTACTGATGACTCCTTTGACGAAGACAATTAACTTCTTAGCGCAAGAATCCCTTCATCTGGTTGGGATCAACATTAAAAATGGGGCGACTGAGAGCGCTTCTGCTGAAGAATTGCTGGGGGCGATTGAGCTTCATGCCGGCACGTCCCGGGAGGCTGAGTATGAGCGCTCCATGCTCCGCAGCATCCTGGATTTAACTGCTGTTGAGGTCACAGATATCATGAAGCACCGGAATACGATGTTTATGATTGATATTGATTTGCCGAATCAAGAGATTGTGGAACAAGCCCTCAAGGCGCCTTACACGCGTATTCCCCTTTGGCAGGAAAACCCTGAGAATATTGTGGGGGTTCTTCATACAAAGGATTTGTTTAGAGCTATGCAAACCCATCAGGGTGACATTCCCAAATTAAAGATTACTAAAATTGCAAGCCCACCTTGGTTTATTCCAGAAACAACCACTCTTTTCTCACAACTAGCGGCCTTTCGGGAAAGGCGGGAACACTTTGCCCTGGTGATCGATGAGTATGGAGATCTTCAAGGTATGCTGACGTTGGAAGATATCCTCGAAGAAATTGTGGGTGAAATCGTTGATGAACATGATGTGGAGATTCCTGGAGTTCGTATTACCCCTGATGGCAGGTACATCATTGAAGGAATGGTTACAATTCGCGACCTCAATCGCCAATTTAAATGGGACTTACCTGACGAACATGCAGCCACTGTTGCAGGGATAATCCTCCATGAAACGCGGGAAATTCCTGAGGTGGGTCAATCCTTTATGATTCATGGATTCCGCATGGATATCGTCAGGCGTCATCGCCATCAAATTACACTGGTTCGATTGACGCCGCCTCAGCCTCCTCAGGAGACAGGGTCTTCAAGCAAAGGGCATGTAAGCCGGTCTTAAATTCTTCTTCAAGACAGGTATTCACCAATTGATGACGTTGGATTCGTGTTAATCCCGAGAACTTTTGAGAAACAAGGGTTACTTTAAAATGTGTTGACTCCCCCGGCCTATAGTTGGCATGACCTTGATGAAGATGAGACTCATCCTCAACCTTTAAAAAGGTGGGCGAGAAAGCATTTGTCAGTTTTGTTTCAATGAGAGTTGTGAGTACCAATGTTTAAGACGAGTGTGATTACTTAATCTTTGTCTCTTTAAACTCCACATGCTTGCGGACCTTTGGGTCATATTTACGCATGGTAAGTTTTTCCGTGAGTTTGCGAGGGTTCTTTTTCTTTACATAGAAAAAACCTGTACCCGCTGTACTTTCCATCTTAATTGAGATTGTATTTGCTTTCGCCATTGTCTTTCATCCATTAGTATAAATTTGAAGCAGCATACTCTATTCAGAGGCCGTGTCAAGGCTTAACAGCCCCCCTTATCCAAGAGTTCAACCCGTTCTAAAATGCCGTCAATTTTGACGGTCCCGTCATCAATCGTATATTTCTTGATGATTCCACTCGGAAGGAGGTCTTGAAGGGTTATGTAATCAGGCTCGTAGTCGGTTTTTCCCATGCCATAGATAGCAAATCGAACAGGCCAAAAGGGCATATTTGCAAATTGGTGCCCTCCTTCAACGGCAGGGTTTCCAGCCACAACTTTTTTAGCGCCAATGAAGGTGTTGATTTCAGAAGCCCCATCAGAGGAACTCCCATCAAAAATCAGGCGAGAGAACATATGATCCCCGTTCTGAGCGGCTTCAAGGAGAGCTTTAATATGTTGCAGGGGGAAAAGGGTCCCTTCTTGGAGTTTCACCGTTTTTGGTTGAGGTTTTTGATAGGTCACTTCAATCCTGTTATCCTTATTTTGAGCAATCCCTCGAATATCCTCAACGAGTTCATCGTTGATTTTCCGGAATGTATTGAACTTAAAGAGAGACCCATCATCGGCTTCAAAAGTCACATACCCCCATCTGATATGATCAACCGAATCATCTTCATAATATCGGCGCACTTCTGAGATTTGCTGGACTGTCCACCCACCACACACATGGTTGTATTCAACCATCATGGTCCCTCGCACATCAACAACCGTGCTATGGGGGGGAGGAAGACCTGCTAAGGTCACAGTATAATAGGCTCGATGTGGCTGTAATTCAACATTCGCCTTGAGACCAAAGGGCACAAGAAACCAAACAAAAACAACAAAATAAGCGGGGATCCGCACAATATTCTCCATTCATGACATATACGTCATTAAATATACTCTGCCTTATACTCTTCGCCTTTCAAGTTTCGGGCGCCTACCCGAATTCTTGAAATGCTTTGAGTATATTTATAATGATACCTGGGCAAAAATACTAGATGAGGAAAAAACATTTTCGATGAACCATTGACACTGTTGGACAAGAGATTATTAATAATGTGTAGCTTAAAAAAGAATGGATAAAAAAATGACAATTAAAGTTTCGTTTCAAGCCCCTTCCAAGCAAAAGTTCCTTTGTCTTGGAGTTTTCGAAGACAATCACTTTCCTGAGTCAACCCAAACATGGGACAAGACTTTAAAAGGAATTCTCAAGGAGGCCATACAAGGCTCTAAATTTAAAGGTCAATACGGCCAAATGCTTCCCATAACCCTTGAAAAAGGGAACAAGGTTGTTCTCATCGGCCTGGGGAAAAAAGAAGACCAAAATGAAAAGCAATGGCAAAAAATTGGAAGCGCTGTGCTTACAGCTCTTGAATCTTCCCCAACAGGAGAAGGGGCCGTTGAAATTCATAGCCTAAAAAAAGCTGAGGATGATCAAGTTGCTGCGAACATGGCGTTAGGGGCTCTTTTAAAATCCTGGCGTTTTGAAAAATATTTTACTAAGAAGAAACCAGAAGAACTTTTTTCTGTTAAAAAATTAACAATCCTAACCCCTGATCCCAAAGCTGCTGAAAAGGTCTTTAAACTCCTCGAGGCCGTTGCGGAAGGTGTTTTCTTTACCCGAACAATTGTGACGGAACCTGCGAATGTCATTAACCCAGAAACCTTAGCCAAAGCCGCAGAAAGTCTTAAGAAGGACGGGGTTAAGGTTGAAGTCATCTCCCAAAAAGACCTCAAGAAAATGGGGGCTAATGCCATTCTTGGGGTAGGACAAGGAAGCATCACCGATCCTCGCCTTGTTGTCATGCAATGGAATGGGGGATCTAAAGGTGAGGCGCCCTTGGCAATTGTGGGTAAAGGCGTTACCTTTGATACGGGCGGCATTTCTATTAAACCTGCAAATAATATGGAAGAAATGAAATATGACATGGCAGGGGCTGCTGTTGTCATGGGGCTTATGAAATCGCTGGCTCTCAGAAAGGCAAAGGTCAATGTGGTTGGTGTAACGCCTCTTGTTGAAAACATGCCGTCAGGTTCTGCGCAAAGACCAGGAGATGTTGTGAAGTCTCTTTCAGGGCAAACCATTGAAATTTTAAATACGGATGCGGAAGGCCGCCTGATACTTGCAGATGCCCTATGGTATGCTCAAGATCGTTTCAAACCAAAGCTGATGGTGGATCTCGCAACCCTTACGGGGGCGATTGTCATAAGCCTTGGGACTGAAAGGGCAGGGCTTTTTGCAACCGACGATGATCTTGCCAAAAAACTTTATCGGGCCGGGGATGATGTTGGTGAACTTCTCTGGCGTCAACCTCTTGATGAAGTTTATGATAAGGATATCAACAGCGATATTGCCGATGTTAAAAACATCACAAGCGGCCGCGGGGCTCAGGCGATAACAGCTGCTAAGTTCTTGCAGCGCTTTACAAACCAAGTCCCCTGGGCCCATCTTGATATTGCCGGGGTCACCTGGGCTGCAAAGGATCTTCCTCTTGCAGCCAAAGGCGCTACGGCCTTTGGTGTCCGCCTTTTGGATCGTTTTATCCTAGATAATTACGAGAAAAAGTGATAAAATAAGGTATACGTCATTGCGAGGAGCTTTGCTCCGACCCAGGCTTCCCCGAGGCAAGAGTAATCCACAGGGTACCTTCGAATGAGTAGCCTCTGGATTCCTTTGCTGCGCTCGTAATGACGAGTGTATGTTGTTTCTATCGAAAAGTCAGGATACACAGGCTTAACTTTGCCCATTGTTTATAATTATTCTCAGATTAAGGACTTAAAATGATCCCACTTCTCTACCCACAGAAATTGCCAAAGGCCATTTTGTTTGATTGGGATAATACACTTGTGGACACATGGCGGATGGCTTTTGATGCCATGAACCTGGCGCGCAAAGCTTTAGGGCTTTCTGAATTCACGATTGAAGAGTTCTGGAGTCGTCCCCATCATTCCATGCGGGATGCGGCTGTGGATTTGTTTGGGGAACATTTTAAAGAAGGTGAAAAATTGTTTTACGAGGCTGTTGAAAAACTTCATCTCAAGGAATTAAAAAAACTACATGGGGCAGAACTTCTTTTAGATCAAGTTAAAGACCTCGGGATCTATATGGGCATTGTGAGCAACAAGGATGGCCACCACTTGCGAAAAGAAGTTGAGCATTTGGGGTGGAAATCCCATTTTCATAAAGTCATTGGGGCAAGAGATATGGAGGAAGATAAACCTTCTCCTATTCCTGTGTATGCGGCTCTCCTTAATAGTACCATTGATCCAAGCCATGACGTGTGGTTTGTCGGGGATTCTATCGTGGATGTCCACTGTGCACGCGCCAGTGGGTGCGTTCCGGTTGTCGTGGGTCATGGGGAAGCCTCCCGCCAGGGTGACATTATTCATGCGAAAGATTGCCAGGGACTTGCAAATCTTCTCTTAAAATTGTAAAATGCATAATAAGTAGTCATTTTTTTTTTGTGGTGTTGCTAACGAAATTTTAACGACATCCCTGCTATTAATAAAATGTGACACGGCGAAGGATGGATCGAGCATGTTTGAAGTCCTTTCGTTTAATAGAGATAACTATAAATTAAGAAATAAAGGGGTGAACCCATGTCAGCTTCAGACAAACAAAATAATTTACAAGACGTTTTTCTTAATCAATTAAGGAAAACAAAAGCGCCCGTGACCTTGTTCTTGGTTAATGGGGTTAAACTTCAAGGAATTGTGACCTGGTTTGACAGTTTCTCTGTCTTGCTACGTCGCGACAACCATTCTCAATTGGTTTATAAGCATGCCATTTCGACCGTGATGCCTATAAATCCGATTCAACTCTTTGAGGGTGAGGAATCAGCTGAGCAAGAAGAGTCATAAAAGACCGTGAAAGATACCGATTTTTTAGCCCCAGAGCATAAGTCTTCTGGGGCTGTTTTTATTGTTTGTCCTTATATTGTGAAAGGTGTTCACCGTATCATCGATCCTGAAGCACGCCTGGAGGAAGCCAAAGGGTTAGCGGAGGCCATTCGGCTCAATATAAAGGGAGCGGAGTTTTTTAAACAGCACCTCATCCGTCCTGCAACTTATATCAGTAAGGGGCATGTTGAAGATCTGACAGGTCCCATCAAAGCCCTCGAAATTAATGTGGTTTTTATTGATGCCCCCATTTCGCCTGTTCAACAGCGAAATCTTGAAAAGGCTTGGAATACAAAAGTTATTGATCGGACAGGGCTGATTTTAGAAATCTTTGGGGATCGGGCCCGGACTGCAGAAGGCCGTCTTCAAGTTGAGCTTGCTGCCTAACCTATCAACGAAGCCGCTTGGTGCGGTCCTGGACTCACCTTGAGCGGCAAAGAGGAGGGCTCGGGTTTATTGGAGGGCCTGGTGAAACGCAGCTGGAACTTGACCGCCGTCTCATTGACGAGCGAATTGGGCGGATTAAAAAGGAACTGGAAGATGTAAAACGAACCCGGGCACTTCACAGGAAAGCACGCAAGCGTGTTCCTTACCCTATTGTTGCCTTAGTGGGATATACAAACGCGGGGAAATCAACTCTTTTTAATCGATTAACTTCATCCAATGTGATGGCAGAACACCTCCTTTTTGCAACCCTTGACCCAACCATGCGGCGTGTTTCCCTCCCGTCTGGGCGAGAGATCATCCTTTCCGATACGGTGGGATTTATTTCTGATCTTCCAACCCTTCTGGTTGCAGCTTTTAGAGCGACTTTAGAAGAAGTGGTTGAAGCAGATTTGATTCTCCATGTGAGGGATATAGCCCATCCTGAAAGTGACGCTCAAGGTCATGATGTGTTGAAGGTCCTTAAAGATTTAAATCTTGAGCAAGTCTATGAAGATCATGGCATTGAAATCATGAATAAAGCAGACCTTTTAGAGCCTTCTCTGGTGAAAAAACTCACTTCCCAAGCCCGGCGCGCAACCCATCCCTCCCAATGCGTGATCTCAGCCTTGGATGGGGGAGGGGTTCCGGATCTTTTAGCAAAGATTGATCAATTTCTAGCGAGTAAAGAGAAAACCTATACTTTCTCGGTTCCCTTAACCGATGGCAAGAAAATCGCCTGGCTTTATTCCCATGGAGAGGTCCTCTCCCGCAAAGATGATGAAGAAAAGGCCCATATCAAGGTCAAACTTTCTCATGAAAATAAAGAGAGATTTAGTCTTTTACAGTAAACCCACTATCAAGTATCCATTTCCTGAGAGAAGAAATACGGCCTGAATCAAGAATGCCATTATTTTTTTCTGTAAGATGAATTGAATTTTTCATGTCTTTAAAAGAAAAATGAATTCTTGAACCTGCCCCTGTCATGTCAATTTTTATTTTTAATCCTTCAAAAAGGGTTTTAACAAAACCAAAACGTAAGTCCTTTAAATAACAGAAGGGAGTGTTCATAAAATAATTAAACTCACCCTCTAAGTTTTTCGGAACAAAATGTTTAGTGGCTGAGACAGACGTACTTTCTTTAATTTTATTTAACCGAGAAGCCAGTGATGAAACGGCTTCTTCAATAGCCTCAAAGTAGGCTGGATTTTTTTTAAGCTGAAGTGAGAGAGAGTAAGCTTTTTGATAAATAGGGAAATATCCTCCTTCTTTCCCTTGAGTTTCTTTAATAATGTCCCCAAGCCATTTTTCAGCTAACGCTTTTTGATCTATAGGCTCTTCTTCAATAGCAGGGTGAACAATAACGGGTTCGATTTTTTCTTGAGAGGTTATTTGGGGAATTTCGCGCTTCATATCCTCATTTTCACTAAGGTCTTGATTCGTGATATTTTTTAAAGGTTGTGAAGAATCTTTGACTTTGGGATTTTTTAAATGAGGCGGATGGTTTTCTTTTCCTTTTGATTTTTTATGAGGAACTGACTTTTTTTGAGGGATGGATGGCGTTTTGGGGGCTTGTTTCTCTTCCAGCAACTTTTTGAGAAGGAGGCTGTTTTTTTCTTTTTCCTCTGAAGATAAAAATATCTCTTCCTCAAAAATTTGATTTAAGGGATTCAAAACAATTTGGAAATATTTTTCATAGTCTTGAGAAAGTAAAAAATGAGCATCTAAAAAAAGAGGGCCTTCTAATTCAGCTAAGTCCACAGGAACAATTTTTTTCTCATTGACGACAAGGGTAAAATAAAAATTTTCAGTATCGGCTTGGTGAGCGACTTCTTTTTCCGTTTCTTCAAATAAATCTTGCTCTTCTTCAATGATAGGATCAGATGATAAGGCCTTGTTTGTTTTCTTGCTTATCAGAGCTTTTGCCATATATTTGTTATTGTTACCTTCAATAAATCTCCGAATTTCCTCAAACTTTTCATTTAGTTTTTGTTTGTAGGGTAATGGAAGCTCCAGTTTATCTAGATTTGTTTTGGAAAGAAGCGTCGAGATACTTCTTGCAATCTGTCTGCACTCAAATCTCCAGGTATGGAAATTGAAATTGACAGCATATCTTTGAAGTTTATCGTCCTTATCTTTTCCTATAGGCTCAATTTTTAAGAGGGATGAAAAGAAATCCTCCTTTTTTGAAAAATGATCTTCAAAAATAGAAAGGCAATGAAGGACCTCTTCCACATCGCTTCCAAAAGGGGAATGAGGAGGACATATAACCCTCAAATCATGGAGGGCCTTTACCAAATATATATTCTGACAGTAGGGGAGAAAAACACTTTCTCCTATCTCATCTCTGTTCTTAATTGATAATTTAGAAAGCTCACTGTAAAGATCTAAAAGTGACCTGTTTGAATTTTCAAGAATGGATTTAAATGTTTGAAAATATGTAAGATTTTTTGCTTTGATTCGATCGGATCCAAGATATGAGGGAATTTGATCTTGCGGGAGAGATCCAACTTTTTGATTTAACTTCATTAAAGTGATTAGGCGATTTTTATACTCCGTGTTAAAGGCTTCTTCTTCATTTGCAAAACAAGGGGATAAAACAAATAAGCTTATGATTACAATTCTAATAAAATGCATACCAAACACCAAAACAAAAACAGAATAAATAATATATAGTAAATAAATAAAAAAAAGTAAAGTGGGAAAAGAGGCCAATAGGAATCCTCCCATCTCCCTGTTTCTATGAATTTAGGCGTTTAGCCATTTTCCCTGATCTCTCGCAACTCATCCCAAGTCACCCATTCTTCTTGGGGGACAAGGTCAATGAAAAGGGTTCCATTCACATGATCAATTTCATGCTGGATAAGACGAGCAAGGAAGCCCTTGGCTTGCCCTGTTACTTTTTCGCCTTCCGGGGTCCAAGCCTCATAAGTAATTTCTGTATAACGTGCAATCCGGGCTGAGAAATTATCAACAGAAAAGCAAGCTTCCCAATCCGTTGTCTTATCGGACGACAAAGATTTGTATGAAGGATTTAACCAAATAGATTTGGGTAGCGTATCCGAAAGATCGGGGCGGAATTTCTTAAGTTCTGGGTCATCCTCAACAGCAAGAACAACAATCCGTTTACTATACCCAATTTGGGGGGCCGCAAGTCCCCCACAATTTTCCGCTTGATCAAACTTAGTCTCAAGATGGCGTATAACCTTACGAGTCTCCTCATCTAAAGGGAATACAACAGATTCAGCAGGGGTCCGCAAAACGTCCTTATTTTCAGACGAATCATCATTCACAACGACATAATCGGGGAGGTGTTCTCGTGACATGGTACATCCTGTTCATTTAATAAGTTTAATAAATACACAGTGTGTGCAAGATTTTAAGAAAGAAGTTAGGGTATGTCTACCCATGGATCCTCGGCCAAGAAAAGGTAAGCCCCTCCTACGTCGGGGCAACCTTTTCTAGCCAAGGATGACACAGTGGGGGTTGCGGCTAGCGTGTCATCCTTGGCTAGAAATGATTTATTTTCCGCAGGAAAATATTAGCATTTCTTGGCCGAGGATCCAAACAATCAAAAAACTTGCACACTATATTAACATATATAAAGGAACTTATCGTTATCATTTCAAGTATTTTCCTCAACACCTGCCAAATTCAATATGAAAATATGAGGTGCTGAGGATTGAACGCATCTCTTTACATCTTCTCAGCTGCTTTTAGAACGTCCTCTGGAATTGTGACGTTGAGGTCCTTGGCACTCTTAGAGTTAATGTAAGTATTCATATTCGTTGGTTTGACCACCGGGAGATCCCCAGGACTCGCGCCCTGCAGAACTTGAACAGCAAGTTTGCCTGCGGCATAACCTGTATCAAAGTGCGTATAGCCTGATGAAGCTAAGGCCCCTTGGGCCACCGAATCCTTATCACTTGAAACAACAGGGATTTTGTACTGGTTCGCTACCTTTAACACGGCCTCCATAGCTGATAAAATTGTATTGTCTAATGGGACAAAAATGGCGTCCACCTTTTGTCCAGCTAACTGTTGGCTGGCAGAAGGAACATCAGCTGTCTTGAAAGCCGTTGCTTCGACAAGGGTAATTCCTAGTTCCTTTGCGGCTTGGCGGGCTTCCTTAACAGGGGTGGCTGAACTATTGTCCCCCGGGTTATAGAGAATGCCCAAAGTCTTCAGATTGGGCAGAACTTTCTTAAAAAATTCGAGTTGTTGTTTGATGGGAGCAGCATCTGTCGCTCCTGTCACATGTCCGCCTGGATGGCTCAATGAGGGAACAACGCCTGAGGCAATGGGGTCTGTAACGGCTGCAAATACAATGGGAAGACTATAATTTTCATTCGCCTTCACCATGGCTTGGGTTGAAGGGGTTGTAATCGAAATGATGAGGTCTGGCTTGAGGGCTACAAATTTTTTAGCAATTTGGGTGGCTGTAACCGGGCTCCCTTGTGCATTTTCATAAATTAGATTGAGGGATTTCCCTTTCTCATACCCACTATCCTGAAGGGCTTTAAGTATGCCTTCCCTAACAGAATCGGCAGCAGGATGATCAACGATTTGGGTAAGGGCAACGGTTTTTGGAGGTTCGGCGGCTTGCAGAGAAGATGAAACAAAGAAAGAAGAAAAAATGAAGCTTATGACTTTGAAGGTTGTCTTGATGTCCATGATGAAAAATCCTTTGGTTTAAAATAATACGTTTGAGGTCGGTTTATTTCTTTCTTTGTAAGTCGAAGTCGAAGAATCTTAAGCATAGGAAGTCTCCTTTGTAATAAATTTATCCCTCTCATAGGGCTCATAAGAAAAACATCTGTGTGTGGGGATTGTCAAGAAAATTCGATTGGATACCTTGGGAGGTTCTAGATAAACTTCTTCCAGTCTATATTTATTTTATAACATACTGTTAGCAAGGAGTCAAAATTTCGTTTTGGCCCTGTCATCCTGAATTTATTTCAGGATCTTTGGGGTAGCGAGATCCTGAAACAAGTTCAGGATGACATTAAGCGGGAAAATTATTCGATGCGGAGATGGCCAATCATAAAATTGGACAAAATGAAAACAGTAAGATATACAATAAATATAAACTGGTTGAAGTATGCCCCTCTTAGCCCAAAAATCATCTGATTCAAACCAATATTACGAAGAAAATGCCCAGCATTTTTTTGACACCACGATTGGGTATAGAATTGAGGCACTTTATGATTTGTTCCTTCCTCATATTCCTTCTGGGGGAAGGATCTTAGATGCGGGTTGCGGATCAGGAAGGGACGTTAAGTATTTCTTGGATCAAGGATACGAGGTTGTTGCCTTTGATAAGTCTCAGCAATTGGCGCAACTCGCAAGTGCTTATGCTGGAATTCCTGTCCTGTGTGCTTCCTTTGAAGAGGTTTACTTTGAGGAACTCTTTGATGGCATCTGGACCTGTGCCTCTCTTCTTCATGTTCCCAAAGCTGATTTAGCCAGGATAATAGAGAAGCTGAAGACTTTTTTAAAATCTGGGGGGATTTGGTATCTTTCTTTTCGCTATGGTGAAGGTGAGTCCTTCGATGGGGGGCGTTATTTTAACGACCATACTGAAGCCTCGCTCAAGGAATTGCTTGAAAATGCTGGGAGCCTTGAGATCCTTCATTTGAGTATCCCAGAAAGCTTACGCAGCCGCCGTGGGTTTCAGTTTGTGGTGGGTGTTGTGAAGAGGGTTGGATAGTTTTTAAGGCCTTTTTCTCTGTAACCTTTTCCAGGTTTCATTCCTATTGAGGGGTGGTGGATAGCACCTTGTCCTTTCGTCTCGGGAGACGTTTTGTCCTCATGAGCAGGAGGTAGGGAATGATCTTTTGCTTTTTTCCATTCATCTAAACGTAATTTGAATTGATGAATCTGAGCGGGTGGACTTCCCTGTGAATAATCTTTTTTTGAAGTTACGACAGTATCCATGCTCGTGGATTTTCTCATCCTTTTATCCATTTTACTCTGAGACGTAGATTTTAACAAAGAAAAATGGCTCATGCTTTGTTCCTTAGGTTTTTCTGGAATTTTTTCCTTCGGACTTTCTGGAGATTGAGAAGAAGATAAGGAGTGCGAATTTAATGTATTTCTATACATTTCTTCAATCATACCTTTTGCCATGTAAGGTGTATCTGCTGTAGCGGAGCGAGGTCTTCCCTGTTGAACATTCCGCTGTGCTAAGAGAAAATGATTTAATTCGTCTTTTTCTTTAGCTGGTAGTTTTTCAACCTTATCAAAAGGGAGTAAGGAAATCAAAAAAGTATGTATTTCAGAATCTTTAGGATCATTATTTCTTTGAGTAGTAACTTTAAAATGCCATTTTTTAATCTCCATGGAAGCGACTTTGTGATCAAATTCCTGACGCAATTCATACTGAGAGTTTGAACCGAGTTGAGAAAAAGTACGAAGAGTTTTACTCTCATAAATAAATAAATTATCTCTTTGAATGAATCTCCCTATCCATAAACCACTTTCTGATGCGACTTTAGCTGGCTGTAGGATGTGTTTCATCAAATCATCATTTGTATATTTAAGACCATTTGTTTTAAATTCTTCTGGGAAAATCAAAGGTGCATTTTTTCTTTCTTCTTCAATATCCCCTAGTTTAACTTTTCCTGATGCGAGGGATTCAAAAGAAAATAGCCATACTGGAAAAAAGCATAAGAAAGAGCATACTAACTTCATGACATACCACATACGCTTTCAATTAAATTGAATAAACATGATAGGAAAGTCTTCTATTCAAAGCAACCCTATATGAACAATAAATTTATTTAGTAGAATTTTTAGCTTTTCCACTTGTACTGGGACAAGGCCCACAGGTCAGAGAGGGTACCGCACTAATACAAAGATTAATCAGGGGAAGGTTAGAAAGGTTATTACCGCAGTTTTGTAAATTTAAATTTACTTTAACTTGGCTATTTGTGCAGATACATTCAAAAGACTCCAGCCCAGATGTTTGAGTAGCTATTATCGTACAGGTGCTGCAAACTTGTTCATAAGGACCCGGGGGACATGAGTGAGTCACTGTTTTGTTGGTTTGAGGATCAACAAGTGTGCATACCGGTGCTGGTTGGCACAAACCTGGATGTGTTAAGAAAATGAGGCATAGACTCGCGTATGCTAAGGTTTTTCCAGTTAAAAAGGTGAGTGTGGCTCTTTGTTCGATAGACATGCGTCTTCTCCCATATTAAGAATTTCATCTAGAATAGATTTCTTTGTATTAATTTTTTCTTAAAAAAATAAATGAAGAGGTTTTATTTGCAGGGAAATGTTGGCCTTGTTTTACAAGTCAACCGCCCATGGCTTGGCAAGGTCCACACGTGATGAATTTGCCATATGAGCAATAGGAAATCCCCAAATTAAAGGGACAATAAGAAATGATGATCCACTTGGTCCAAGATCCTGAGCAATAACACTGCATCATTTTTTGCTTTTTAGAATTATACTGAACATTGCAGAGAGAACAGGAAGTTAGATAAGTTCCCGATAGGGGGCAAGCTGTCGGAACATTGATCGGTCCCGGTAGCGGATATTTACAGAGTGCCAATCCTTGGGCACTTTCAATATTTATGAAAGAATATATTCCAAGAAAGAATAAGATAAAGGGCATGAAAAATATTGAACGAACGTCTTGTTTTTTTGTTTTAGAATTCATCATGTTATCCCTTCTTATCTCTTTCCATATCTTTGCCACACGTTGATTAATTTTTCCTTAAAATGATTTGACGAAATATCATGTATACACATATAATCAAGATATCTTATTGTTTATAAGGAGATTTGCCATGTCATTTCCCGCATTGAGGGTCTACCGGTTGAGAGAAGAAAATGCCTAAATATTGGATTGCCGTTGCGAGCCGAAACCATGTCGGGCGTGGGATTCAGGGGGGCTATGCCCAAGTTTGCCATGGCAAATGTGGCCCGTTGCAACGCATGAAAGCAGGAGACCTTCTAATATATTACTCTCCTACGGAAGTATTCGGTGAGAAAACCCCTTGCCGGCGCTTTACGGCCCTTGGTATCGTAAGCGAAAAGGATCCTTACCTTTTTCAAATGAGTGAGGATTTTATTCCATGGAGGCGGGATGTCACCTTTCTTCCGTCACGGGAGGCCCCGATTGAGCCTCTTCTTGACCATCTCTCTTTTATTCCTGATAAGCGCCGGTGGGGTTTTCCTTTCCGGCGGGGGTGCTTTACAATCCCTGAGAGTGATTTCCACCTTATTCGAGAGGCCATGGGAGTCAAAAAAGATGGCTGTTAAAGCCGATTTTAACCAAATCAGTATTTATAAAACCCCTGAAAATAGCCCAGGATATCTCTTATGGCGCGTCAGCACACGCTGGAGACGATCTGTTGAAGCCGCTTTAAAACCCTATGATTTAACCCATGCTCAGTTTGTGATCCTGGCAACAACCGCTTGGCTCACAAAAGAAGGGAAGAAAGTCAGTCAGAATGACGTCAGCCGCCTTGCTGAAGTTGATACAAATACACTTTCTCAGATACTGCGATGTCTTCAAAAGAAGGGACTCATTGAGCGGCCTCATCTCAGAGACAGGAAGGCAAAGAATCCAACGTTAACTGCAGAAGGGTTGGCTCGATTAAACCAAGCGCTGCCTGCGGTTGAAAAAGTGGATGAACAGTTCTTTTCAACACTCGGAGAGCATAAGGAAGAATTTTTAAAAGAATTACAAAACTTGGCTTTGAGGGGAGAGTGAAGGGGCGAAGTAAAAATCACCTCTCCCCTTGTGGGAGAGGTGAAAGAAATTGATACTTATGACTCTTAAAAAACTACTCCTCAGTCTTCGTCTCTTCAACAGCCTCCTCAACAATAGGCTCAGCTGGGATGATCTCCTCTTGTTTTTGAGGAATAAGGAGGTCAGCCCCTGTCTTACGGGTGATTTTCTCAGCAATACGCGCTTTTTTACCGGTGAGGCCGCGGAGGTAGTAAAGTTTCGCGCGGCGCACTATTCCTTTACGGACAAGAAGAATCTCAATATTGGGAGAATAGAGAGGGAAGATACGCTCCACACCTTCTCCATACGAAATCTTACGGACTGTAAAGGATGAGTTGATGCCTGCGTTCTTGCGGCCAATGCAAACGCCTTCAAAGGCTTGGACACGCTCACGGTTTCCTTCAGTGACTTTCACCATGACTTTGACTGTATCCCCAGCTTGGAAGTCAGGAATTTTCTTATTTGCTGTTAGTTTTTTGAGCTGCTCGTGCTCAAATGTTTGTAAGATATTCATATTTCTTCTCCTTACGTTAAATCAGGTTGGTTTTGATATTTTTCCCATAAATCAGGTCGTCTTTGTTGAGTGAGGTGTTGGGCTTCTTGAAGTCTCCACGCGGCAATCTTTTCATGATGGCCGGAGAGAAGCACTTCAGGGACAGAGCGCCCTTGCCACACCCGTGGGCGTGTATAATGAGGATATTCTAAAAGACCTTGTGAAAAACTCTCTTCTTCAAGAGAGGTTTCATCTCCAATCACCCCAGGAATGAGTCTCAGGACTGCATCAAGAATGGTCATGGCAGCGAGTTCCCCTCCCGTGAGGACAAAATCGCCAAGGCTGATATCTTCTGCTTCCCAAGCTTCCAGAACCCGCTGGTCAATGCCTTCATAGCGACCACAGAGGAAAACAATAGGAAGAGATGACTTTGCCATCTCCCGAGCAAGGCCTTGATGAAACACTTTTCCGCGAGGGGTGAGGTGAATTAAGCGAGCCTTACCTTTTTCCATCACAGAAGAAATGGCTTTATCCACCACATCAGGGCGCATCACCATGCCAGGACCGCCACCAAAGCAAGTATCATCAACTGTTTGATGTTTATCCTCAGCAAAGTCGCGAATGTCCACAACGTGGAGTTCCCAAATCCTTTTCTCAAGAGCCTTTCCCAGGAGGGAATGGCCCAGAGGTCCAGGAAACATCTCTGGAAAGAGGGTGAGGATGGTCACTTTATGCGTCATCATTCCCTCCCATTAGAAATGCCTCTCCTTCAAGGCTGAGAACAACATACCCTTCACCTAAATTGACTTCAGGGATAGTGGCTGTTGTAAAAGGAACCATATACAGATTTTCTTCAGAGGTTTTAATCTCTAAAAGTTCACCGGCTCCAAAGTTATAGAGAGCATTGACTTCACCCAGAATCTTCTTGGTCGAAGACTTGACAGGCAGGCCCACGAGATCTGTGTGATAGAACATGTGTTCTGAAAGCTCAGGAAGTTTATCTCTTGAAAGCAAGAATTTGGCTCCCTTCAAGAGTTCCGCCTGACTGCGATCCGTCACATTTTCTAAGGCCACAACTAAAACGTCCTTCTTTTGGGATAGGATTTTATCGACTGTGTATGCGGTCTCTCCTTTTTCATTGAGAAAAGGGGAGTAGTCTTTGAGATGACTTGGATCTTCCAAAAAGCACTTAACCTTCACGTGACCGCGTATACCGTGGGCAGATGCAACCACAGCAGCACAGATGGGTGAAAAGTTGTGGGAAGAACCAGGAGTCATAATTATCCTTCTGCGCTCTCTTCTGGGGCAGTTTCGGGAGCTGCTTCAGCTGGAGTTTCCTCTGCAGGCGCTGCTTCAGCAGGGGCTTCAGTAGAAGTTTCCTCTGCAGGGGCTTCTGCAACAGCTTCAGGAGCTGCTTCCTCAACAGGGGCCTCTGCAACGGCTTCAGGAGCTGCTTCAACTTTTGGAGCTTTTGCGGCTTCCTCTTTCGCCTTAAGCGCTTCTTCTTCCGTCTTCATGCGCTCTTGAGCCTTCGCTTTAGGAGCCGATTTTTGAGGGGTTGGGTGAATGGTGGGCATAGCCGCCAGTTTTGCTTTTCCTAAAAACAAAGCAACCCGGTCCGTTGGTTGAGCGCCAACAGAAAGCCAATGCTTAATGCGGTCTTCGTTTAAGCGAACTCTGTCTTGGTTATCGTGTGGGAGCATTGGGTTATAACTCCCGACCTTTTCCACAAAGCGGCCGTCGCGTGGCGCCCGGGCGTCAGCAACAACGATTTGATAATATGGGCGTTTTTTAGCACCACCCCGTGCTAGACGTATTTTTAATGCCATCTTTCTTTCATTTCCTCCTAAAGTTAACGGCGGGGCATAAGGCCCTGTAATCCTTGGCGCAATAATCCTTTTTTGCCAAGTTTTTGCATGCGCTTCATCATGTCACTCATGTCGCGAAATTGCTTCAGGAGTTTGTTCACATCTTGAACAGATGTTCCACTCCCAAGAGCAATGCGACGCTTGCGTGACCCATTCATGAGGCGCGCATCCTTTCGCTCTGTCTTTGTCATCGAGCGTATAATTGCAATTTGTCTTTGAATCAAGCGGTCATCAACCCCAGCTTGAGCAATCTTGTCTTGAAACTTATTGATGCCAGGAATCATTCCCATCAGGCTCGAAAGCCCCCCCATCTTATTCATTTGAAGAAGTTGAGATTCGAGGGAATTGAAATCAAAGGCACCTTTCTGCATTTGAAGGGCCAGTTTTTCCGCTTCTTCTCGGTCAACATTTTCCATGGCCTTTTCAACCAAAGTGACTACATCACCCATGCCGAGGATGCGGGTGGCAATCCGGTCGGGGTGGAAGAGTTCAAGTTGATCCGGTTTTTCACCTGTACCTAAGAGTTTTAAAGGCTTGCCGGTGACAGAGCGCATGGAAAGGGCCGCACCCCCACGCGCATCTCCATCAATACGGGAGAGAGCAATGGACGTAATACCAACTTTCTCATCAAACTCTTTAGCAATAGTAACAGCATCTTGACCTGTCATGGCATCCGCCACCAGGATGGTCTCCGCAGGCTTCACCAAATTGCGGACCATGACTACTTCATCCATGAGTTCTTCATCAATATGGAGCCGTCCTGCCGTATCGAGGATCAGGACATCATAGCCTTCAAGGCGCGCCTTCTTCGCCGCTCGTTCTGTAATGGCAAGAGGTTTTTCTTGGGGAATGATGGATAAGGTATCAATCTGGCACTGCTCACCCAAGGTTTGAAGCTGTTCACGTGCCGCAGGGCGGTAAATATCAAGAGAAGCCATCAAAACCTTACGCTTTTGTTTTGTGGCTAAGTAGTTCCCCAATTTAGCCGTCATTGAGGTTTTACCGGAGCCTTGGAGACCCACCATCAGGATAACCACAGGGGGAGCCGCTTTCAGCTCAATATCCACAACCTCTTGGCCTAAGAAATCAACCAGACTGTCATGGACAATCTTAACAACCATTTGCCCAGCACTAATGCTCCTGAGGACATCTTGACCAATGGCTTGTTCTTGGACTTGGGCAATGAAATCTTTAACGACAGGAAGGGCCACATCCGCTTCTAAAAGGGCAACGCGAACTTCGCGCAATGCAGACTTAACGTCCGCCTCTGTAAGCGCGCCTTTCCCTTTTAGTTTATCGATGATCGAGCTAAGCTTGCCCGTAAGCCCATCAAACATATACTCTTCGCCTTTCAAGTTTCGGGTTCGTTGCCCCCGCCTTCGCGGGGGCAGGCCCTTCGGGTCTCGCCCTCTGTCACATAGGTTGACTACGCTCATCGAGCTCGCCCTCGGGCGCCTGCCCGAAAACTTGAAATGCTGTGAGTATAGTTCTTCCTAGCAAAAATACGCCAGTGCACGCAACGCGTGGACTGGCGTGATGTCTTGAAGGATATTTAGAGATAATAAAGGTGTCTGTCAAGCTCAGTTTTTGTACGCTTCCTGAAAACCTCTTCCTGACTTTGAATAAGGTGGGGTTTATAAGTCTCTTTTTGAAGCCTAAGTAAAATGTAAAAATTCTTGAGGGCTTTGATGTCTTCGTCTCGCCCAGTTTTGAGATGCGCCGCTTCACCATGTTCAAGAGTTTCAATCACGTACTTTTGAGCATAGGGATTACCCTGTGAGGCTAGTTTTTTAAGTTCTTTAAATCGATCCGCTTCGGGACGCTGCCATTGATGAAACATGCCTATATATAGGATATGAGCCACTTGTGCTTGAGCTTCATCGTTATCATGGGAAGCTAGTTTTTTAAGCTCTTCAAATCGCTCCGCTTCAGGGCGCTTCTCTTGACCCAACGTACCGTCACATAGTGCCTGGACTATGCGATCTTGAGCCAACCGATTACCTTGAGAAGCTAGTATTTTAAGCTCTTCAAATCGCTCCGCTGCGGGGCGCTCCCCTTGACCTAGCGTACCATTGTATATGGCATCTATCATGTATTCTTGTGCATATGGATTGCCCTGGGAAACGAGTTCTTTAAATCGTTCATTTCCAGGGAGGGCATTTTGACCGAACCAACCTTTATAGAGGGCCTTAGCCACGTATTCTTGAGCCTTTTGATTGCCTTGAGAAGCGTGTTTTTTAAGCTCTTCAAATCGATCCACTTCGGGGCGCTCGCCCTGACCAAAACAACCCTCAAATAGAGCAGCAGCTATGTATTCTTGAGCCTTTTGATTGCCTTGAGAAGCGTGTTTTTTAAGCTCTTCAAATCGATCCGATTCGGGGCGCTCTCCTTGACCTAATTTACCCTCAAATAGGGCATCAGCTAGGTATCTTTGAGCCTGCTGGTTACCTTGAGAAGCGAGTTGTTCGAGTTTTTTAAACCGCTCAGCATTAGGACGCCCTGTGAGACCGAATGTACCTTCATTTAGGGCCCTAGCCACATAGTCTTGAGCCTTCTGATTACCTTGAGAAGCGAGTTGTTCGAGTTTTTCAAACCGCTCATTGCTGGAGCGCTCTCTCTGACCTAAAATGTCCTCAAACAGGGCATAGGCCAGGGCTGATTGAGCATTTGGATTGCCCTGTGAAGCCAGGTGTTCGAGCACTTTAAACCGCTCAGCTTCAGGACGCTTCTTCTGACCGAGCTGCCCATAAAGGAGGATCTGAATTAGGTATTCTTGAGCATATAGATTGCCTTGGGAAGCGAGTTTTTTAAGTTCTTCAAATCGCTCATCTTCGGAGTGTTTCTCTTGACCAAACCCACCATGAAATTGGGTCCCAGCCAGGCACGATTGAGCATATGGATTGCCTTGGGAAGCGCTTCGTTTAAGTTCTTCAAATCGTTCAGCTTCAGTGCGCTTCTCTTGACCGAGCATGTTAAGATCTAGGGCATCGACCACAAGTTTTTGGGCATTTTTATGTCCTCGAGTTGAACGTCGACTCAAGAGTGCCAAGGATCTTTGAGCATCATTTGCAATTTCATAAAGTTTTTCTGGAGTATTAATCGGTGAATAAAAAAAATCTTGTGGAGAGGTGTTTGGATTTTGAGTACATAATGCATGAAATGCTTCTTTGGTCTTATTAAAGTTTTTTTGACAAAAGAATTCCCACAGTGCAGAATCATTTTTACAGAAATCATTGAGAGACTTACACACCCATCCGAGGGTAAGAAAGTCTTCTACTTCTATACTCTTCATAATAATGCGAATCATATCCCAGGGCAAGAGAGACAAAAGTCCCCAAGAATCTTTGGAAAAAGTTAATGTTACAGATTTTTTTTCTGGAGTATTAATCGAATTCTGAGTGCATAATTCATCAAATGACTTTTTTGATTTATTTATTTTTTTAAAGAAATCATGAATAGAATTAACCGCTCTTTCGAATGTAAGCTTCACTTGAAACCAAGCATCTTGAGAAGGATTTGAAATCTCCTTCTTCCCATTTAAAGAGGGCAATTGTGATATACTTGCAGATGAATCCTCATCCTCAGATTGAGGTTGGCTTAGGGGTTTAGTTGTTATGCTAGTTGGCAAAACCAACTCTTCAGGTGTTATGGTAAAGCCCGAAGTGGAATAGGCCAACGACAATATAATTGCAAGAAACGTATTAAGATTGAAAAGATATCGAAATAGCATCAAAACCTCCTTGTAGACTATTAAATAATAGTCCTATCAGTAAAAAAATAATTCAAGGGTAAAGTCTCACAATGGGAACAATTTTGGAAGTTTATCATTAAGAAAGAACTGCACCACCAAATAGCGTTATCACTAGACATTTTTAAGATTCTCGGCGAAAAGGTTGTCCCGACATAGGGGGACTAACCTTTTCTTCTCCGAGATTCTAAATATATTTGGTGCTGGGCACCCTTACATTGCCTCAGGACACATGCTGCTCTTAAGACAGACCTAATAGGGATATCTCTTTGATTTATAGGGCGTCAGATAAGCATGCCCAATCAAAAGATAGTTCCTCAGAGATTTGCTTCTTCTTGTTTTATTGTTCTTTTTTTGTAATTTTTGACTCTAGGTCGACCTTCTGCCGCCTGCGGTACCGTTTATTGACAGTGCGAGCGACAGTATATGATTTATGTTTAGCAAGAGCATGTGGCCGGACAGGCAAAATAATCCGAAACTTTCTGTAAAAGTCTAGATCAATGATTTCTGCCA
>Ga0206848_1012_pt1 | contig 61792 bp, 37 predicted proteins | sample Alteio_BWOrgCont_18_FD_152635 | JGI IMG/M metagenome (GOLD analysis project Ga0206848, IMG submission 152635) | Enriched cells from forest soil in Barre Woods Harvard Forest LTER site, Petersham, Massachusetts, United States -... | ecosystem: Environmental > Terrestrial > Soil > Temperate forest >...
TTGTAAGCGTTATCATACGCTGCATTACCGGTGTTGCTTGTCGGGATTGTTGTTGTGGCAGCTTTTCCTGCTGCAGTACCGTCAATGGTTCCTTGAGCAGCTGTATAATAGGTTGCTACAGCAATATTAGAGTATGTTATAGACGAATTCCAGCTTGAAAATGAGAAATACTGATTATTAAGAATAGGAGTAGTATCTGTATATGTTAATGTTACCGGATTATTATTGGCGTCGACAGCACCTGTAACCGTTATCGTTACGCTACTGGTACCGTTTTGCACAACAGAGACTGTAAAGTTTGCAGGGTTTGTAGCGCTATTGGCTGGAATTTTTGCAGTATTCCAATTACTATTGCCAACGGTAGGATAGCCTCCGGCAAGTGTGCCGCCCCCACCTTGAGGATTTTTTCGTATTGCTGATATTCCATTGTTCCATCCACCAATAACAATTTCATAAGCAGCAGTTCGGTTTGCTGGGTCCGCTGTTACGCCGTTATTTTGTGTTGGGGAAATAAGAAACGTAATATCATTTCCACCGAAAACACTAAAGCTTATAACCCCCGAGCCTTTTGTTGGTAATGTCCATGCATTGTTCCAGTTTGGATACAAGCCAGATAGTGACGCAGCCGTAAAGTTTGTACTAGCATTATTTGTACTAGCATTATTTGTACCTTTTTGTGTATTATAAGCAGCTAATGCGGCGCTGTTATAAATAGTACGATAAATAGCATGATTTGCCTCGGGTGATGCACCATACGCAGATGAAGAATATGCAGATGCGTCAGTAGCAGCAATTGATGGGGCGGCGGCGGCGCCTGCAATTGCCGCATTTTTACCATCGAGAGCACCAATCGCGCTTGTTTGCGTTATATTAATTATAGTAAAATATGCACTATTTCCAGCGTTAGTACCTGGAATGACAACAGCGCTATTGTTTATGACCAATTGGTTACTGGGCAGACTTTGAGGGGTGATCCAAAACGTTCTTTCAGCGGGACTAGCTCCGTTTTGATCAATCGCATGAAATTCCCACGTACCTAAATTAGAACTACCAAAATGTGAAATCATGGACGATGGATCTGTTGAAAGAGTTCGGTATGGTTGAGCTGCGGTGAGTGCCTTGGTTGAAATTGCAAAAATGTTGCCTGTACTTTTCATGAGGGTGAATACGCTTCTTGGATCGAGAAGAAGCGCACTGATCTGACTATCGTTGTTAATGTAAGGAATGGTTACTGTTGCAAGGAGCTGTGGGTCTGTAGAGTTGGGGTCAACTTGTAAATATTTACCATTACCTGCTGTTATCACGACTTGGTCGCCATCATTAAATGTTGCGCTGGGGCCTACAGAAGGGTACGATGCAAAAAGCTGTGCATACATACCTGTTATAAGTACAAGAATAGTAAACAAGCTTATTTGTCGTAAAAAAATACGAATATGTGTACGTGGCGTCATCGTTTTAATCCCCTTTGTGCCCTTTGTCTGACAAGGCGCGTTTTTTATTGAGTAATAAATTACCTAAGATACTATATTGAGCATACGGTATATTTCTATATGAAATAAACAAATTAGATAATTTTTTAATACTCGACAAAAATAATACGTAGAAATAGTTTCTTTGATAATCAACAGTAAGTCTCGAGTCACTTCACGTCATCCCCGGCTTGAACGGGGATGACGTCGTGAGTTACCCACTTTATTAGGAAACATCTATTCCTATCCTATCCTACGCAATTTTTTTGTCGGGTACTGTCGATAATCTTATTTATTTTGCGCTGTAATGCGTGTATAAAAAAGCCCCCCCGAGAAATCAGTGGGGCTTTTTTGAGTCTTATGTTTCTTTATATTATGGATGTAAAAGTTTTTGTAGGGCTTTTGTTGCTGCTGTTTGTGCTGAGCTCTTTGAAGGGCCAGATACAGGTTTTGTTGCTGGCGTCGTTGATTTAGGTGGTGTTGATGGTGGTGTTGATGGTGGTGTTGATGGCTGTGTTGATGGCTTGTTTGCTTTTACAGCTGCATCAAAAGCTTTTATATACGCCGTATTGTATGCCGTTACGTATGCCAGGCTTTGTGTTGCACTTACTTTAAGCGCAGCTTTTTGCACCGGCTTACTTGCACTCCCGTCAACAGTGCCCGCTGTTGTACCGGCAGCTGTTCCTGCTGCGGTATCAGCTTTTGCTTGCGCAACAGCGTTACTTGCTGTTAGTGCAGCAATTGTTTTTGTATACGCAGCTGTGTATGCGCTATTATATGCTGTTACATAAGCTTGGCTTTGGGTGCTCGTTACAGAAAGTGGTGCTGCTTGTACGGGAGGTTTTGCTTGAGCATCTTTGGTTCCAGCAGCATTACCGGCATTTGTACCGTTTGTCGTATCAAGTGCTGCTTGAGCTGCAAGGGCTTTTGATGATATCGCGGTAAATGTACTCTTATAGGCTGTGTTATATGCAGTAACGTATGCTTGGCTGAGATTACCCGTAACGGTAATATCAGGAGCTTCTACTGGTTGAGCTGCGTTAGCATCAGTTGTTCCTGCTTGGGTTCCTGCAAGCGTGCCGGCTGTTGTATCGTATGCTGTCTGATAGCCATTATTGTAAGCGCTATCAAGATCTTGTACCAGATTGTTACTATCAGATGATATGGTGATGGTGCGAGCAGCTCTTGGTACATTGGCATCAGCTGTCCCATGAGTACCACCAACGGTATGTTGTGCAAGAAGTGCTGATGTAACAGCAGCGTCATATTCGCTCTCATAATCACTGACAAAATTTTGGACATAGGTTTGGCTGTTACCTGCAGCAGAAAGTGCCGCGATGTTTGCCGTTACAGTGCTTGCGTCGACATACCGTAATTCTTCAGGATCAGATGATGTTGGGTTAACACAATATTGTTTAAGTTTTTCAGCTGCGACGTCAGCAATGGCTTGCTTATTTGCAGCATCTGTTATTGTCGCAAGATATTGTTCATTGGAGCTTTCAGCTGCATTTATTGCAGCAGTAGCTGCTATATAGGCATTAGCATAGGCCGTGCTGTAGTCGCTGGTAAAACCGGTGACGGTCAAAGCACCCGGAGGTGTTGCGTTTGCAGCAGCGGTACCTGCGGCGGTGCCAGCAGCTGTTGCGTTGGTTTGTGAGTACGCGGCGTTATACGCTGTAATATAATCTGAGCTTGTGTCACTCGTAGACTGAGGTTTAAAGGCTAAGGCGTCAACCGTCCCATTGTATACCGATATTGGCAGAGCATTTGCCACACACAGAACAGCATTGACGTCACGTTCTGCAATAATTTGAAAATAAAGATTTCCGTTGAGGCTAAAAACAACAATTAAACCGTGAGGCTGCCCAGTAACTGTGGGAATACCGAACATTGCTGACATTGATGTAGGATCGCTTGGAGCAGCGCCGGTGAAGGTGATTACGTTATTGACCGGTGTTGGCATTTTTGTTGTTACGTTTGTATAGGTTGTGGCTCGTGACCCATAAAATGCCCACAGAACGTTAAACCCGGTATTTGCTTGATTTACCGTATAAATGAGCGGGTCGTTTGTAACTGGAATTGTTGTTTGCGCTGTTGTGTACGATAGGTGAGGGTAAATGTTTTGCCCTTGCTGATAGAGGACAAAGAAAAGGCCTGAGGCAGGGCTTGTTCCATAGATGTTTCCAGGATTAAGTGCTGTAAAATATTGGCCGGGTTGAATTTGTATCGTATTATTGGCAACGGTCCAGTTTGTGCCGTTTGTTGTTAGGGCTTGTAACGTTGGCGTTACGGTCATTTGTCCTGTTGAAGGTGTTCCTACAGGGGCATTTTTTACAAGATAGTTGCCCAGTGATGCAAACAGTATTTTTATAGGTGTTCCAACTGTTGGTGCGCCCGGTTGACCAGTTGGCCCCATATTTTTATTACAAAATGTGGTAAGAAACGCGGTTATATAGTCGCTTGAAAAACCTGTTGTTGCAGTTGCTGATGTGCCAGTGTTTCCAGCTGTAGCTCCAGCAGTAACTGCGTTATTGGCATTATAATTTGGCGTGTAGCCAGCCATATAACTTGCATTGCTTGGTGATACTGCTGCTTTAAACGCAAGCGCGTCTGTTTTACCAGCATAAGCACTGGTAGCTGCAGCAGTATAGGCTGCATCATAGGCAGGTGGGGTATAGCCAGATGGCGCTGCTGTTGATACTGACGTGTATGGAGTAGGCGCCGTTGTTGCTGCAAGTCCGGCTGCAGTACCATCGGTTGTTCCTTGGGTTTGTGTATATTGATACGGAGTTACAGCGATATTTGAATAGCTTATCGGTGTTGCATAACCGGTGAACGAAAAGTATTGCATACCGAGTAATGGCCCGTTTGTATCTTGATAGGTAAAAGTTTGTTTTGTGTTTGGCGTAACTGAGGTATTAATAATATCGACCGATATTGTTACACAGGACGAATTTGGATCTTGATACACAGAGATATTAAATGTTGCGGGATTTGTAGTGCTATTAGGTGGGATAACTGCGAGTGGTAACGTTGTGCCATCCCATGTAGCAGCATAGGTAACGTTGCCGCCCCATGTGACACAGCCTGCAGCTCCGCTTGGTTGCAAAACTTTTAATAATGCTGATTTGGCGTTTCCCCAGCCACCAAAAACAAGTACGTACATAGGACTGTTTGGATTTCCTGCGCCATTATTTTGTGTCGGCGAAAGTGCAACATAGATATCGCCGGTTGTAACAGCTTTAAAGCTTATTTTACCGGCACCGGTTGCAGGTAATTTCCATGGGCTTGTCCATAACGGAAGGGTTCCTGCCGGGTTGTTGGTAATAGAAAGATTTTGAATAAATACGGTTGATGGCAGAGCTTTAGTATATGCTGTCATGTAATCACCTGAATACCCAGCAGGAAGCGTCGTTGATGTTGCGCTTGCTCCTGCTTTAGTACCAGCAGCAGTGGCATTGCTTGCACTGTAGGCGTTGTTATACGCAGTAACATATGGAGCACTGGTATCACTTGTTGACATTGATTTGAAATTATTGGCGTCTGTTTTCCCATTAAAAGTACTCAGTGCAGCAGCGTTGTAAGCGTTATGATATGGGGTATAATCGGCGGTCATGAGCGCTGGTTTTGCTGGAGCTGTAGGTGCTGTTGTTGTTGTAGTTGTTACAGCAGCTATACCATCAGTTGTACCACGAGCAGCAGTATAAAAAGCATTATTTGTTGCAACAGTAGCTGCTGCTGCAGTGTAAGCATTAGCATATGCATTTGAATAATCGGTTGTAAATCCTAAGCTTGCAACGGTTGCAGGACCTGTTGGGGTGCTGCTTGCTGCGTTAGTACCGTCAGTAGTTCCCTGATTGGCAGCATTTGTTGCGCTGTAGTTCGCATTATATGCATTTATATATTTAGTGTTGGCTGAAGTCATGCGTTTGTATGTTTTAGCATCATTGGTCCCTCTTTGAGTGTTATATACGGTAGCTGCTGCTGCGTTATAGAGGGCGACATAGAGCCCGTTTGTTGTGCCATAAGGTGTGGCAACTGCCGTTATTGATGGGGCACCACCTGCGTTGTTGTTTGCTGCATTTATACCGTCAGTTGTTGCGACAGCTATTGTTTGTGTAATATTAATAATATTAAAACTGATAGCTGTACTCCCAGGATTGAAGGAAGAAGTCGGTGTAACCAATGCAATAACGTTTCCAGAATTACCGTTGCCTGCGGATAAATAACCGCCTGAGGCTATATTAGGCATAATCTGAAGGACTGTTGGGAGTGCCCACATTATGGGCGCGAATGTATACGATTCGGAGCTTGTAAAGTCTGCATTAATAAAATAGACGTCACCATATGCATCTGGATTTGTTAGAAGTGTTTTATACGGTACATAAGGGGTAGTTGGTGTAGCGGCGATGGTAAGAAGCGCTGTTTGAAATCCGTAATTTGATCCATTTTTCATGATTGTAAAAAGCCACGGCTGTGTTGCTGGGTTTGTTATAATAGCACCTGAGCTTGAGATTAATGACGAAATAATAGAACTACCTGATACGTTATTAAGAAGATGGGCGTAGGTTCCACTTGACGAGTTGCTATCAACTTGAAGGTACAAGCCAGCATCTGATACTATTAGTGAACCAATGTCTGATGGGGCTTGGGCTTGAATAACAACAAGATCGCCAGCGTTAAACGAGCTACTTGGTTGCGAAGAAGGGTATGATGCAAAGAGATGCGGGCACATGCTGAGGGTTACGAAAAACAGAACAAGTGTTCTATTTTTTATTAAAAATTTTATTAAAAATCTCATGGCTGTGCCCTTATATTTTTTAAATTTTATCGTTTATTCAAAAGTTTTTGCAATGCTTTAGCTGCAGACTCCTGCGCAGCGCCCTTTGAAGGACCAGTTGGTACAGGTTTTGGTGCTGGTTTAGTTGGTGGTGTTATTTTTTTCACCGACTCGCTAAATGCACTTGTATATGCTGTGTCATACGCGTTCATAAACGCTGTACTTGTAGGACTACCAGCAGGTGGTGCTGGAACTACTTTTGGTACCGGTGTTCCTGCTGGGGCATTTTTCCCATCGGTAGTACCTGCAAGCTTACCAGCTGCAAGCCCAGCTTTTGCGTCCGCAGCGTTTTGCGCAGCGCTTGATTGTGTTGTTGCAGCGGTAAATGCTTGCGTATACGCTGCTTGATATGCGTTTATAAACGCACTACTTGTAGGGCTTCCTGCAGGTGGTGCTGGTATAGTTGTTGGTACTGGCGTACCAAGCGCAGCATTTTTGCCATCGGTTGTTCCTGCAAGCTGACCGGCTGCCGTACCAGCTTTTGCATCAGCTGCTGTTTGATTGGCAGCTTGTGCAGCATCGTAGGCGTTATTGTATGCAGTATTGAAAGCATCTTTATAATTTTGTAGCGTGTTATAAGCAGTTTGCAGAGAAGCTGGCGGGACCGGGTTTTTAGGCTTGCTGGCATTTGCGTCACTGGTGCCCAGTTGTGCCCCGACTGTTTGCATTTGATGTAAAACGGTTGTATTTGTTGCAAGCGATCCGTATTCGGTTGTGTATGCGCTCATGTATGTGCTGTTATATAAGCTTGTTTGGGGATTTTTTGGCTGTGTACGTTCTGGGATATTTGCAGCGTTATCAGCTTTTGCGTCTGCTGTACCGTCAGCTTGTGCTTGTGCAATTGCACTGTCATGTGCTGTCTTGTAGGCACTATCGTATGCAGTTTTATACACAGAAAACCCTGGTTGGGTTTGCGATACGTTATAGGTTGGACTATTAAGTGCTGCTCCATCTGCTTGTCCGTCAAGCGGAGCTTGTACGGTATAATAAGCATTTGCGTATCCGAGTGTGTAGGCAGTTGCAAATATTGTGCTTGTTGGGTTGCCATTAAATTCTTGTGGTGCTGTTGCGTTAAAAGAATTTTTGTTCGTAACGTCTTGTGTTCCAGCGTTCGTTCCTGCTTGATAGCCATTTTTAGTGTCTGAAAATACAGCGTCGTAATTTGTTGTATAGTTTACGTCTGTAAATTTATAATTAGGGCTTGCCAACTGATTTTGACCGTCTGTTGTTCCATCAAGCGTGCCACGTGCTTGTAAGAATGCTGTATTATAAGCGTTATCGTAATTTGTATAGCCTGTTGAACTGGTAAAATTACCAGATGGTGTTGTGCTTGTACTTCCTGCCTGAGTACCCAATACTGTTCCGTGAGCTGCTGTAAAGAATGCTGTATTGTAAGCGTTGTTGTAGGCAGTAGTAAGATCTTGTACTAAATTATTACTATTCGGTGGTGTAACAATAGGATTTGGCGTCGTGTCTGAACTTCCGTTGACGGTTCCCGCAGTATTTTGGGCAAGCAACATGACCGTTGCATACATTTCGTATTCGTTATCATAGCTACTGATAAAAGCCTGTTTATAATCGTTACTTCCTGTCAGCGTTTGGATATTATTTTGAACTATTGATAGTGGAGTTGGTACATATCGACTGTTATCATCTGATGTTGGTGGGACTGTAATAGCATATTGCTTAAGCATGTTATTGCCAATATCCGATTGTGCTTGTGCAATACCTGCCTGCGTTCCAGCATTAAGGTCAGCAAATGACTGTGTTTCTGTTGAGTAGGCGTTATTATACGCAGCGATATAATAGTTTTTATATAATGTTTGGTTTGACGCGCTCATATAACTCGTATAATCGGGTTGTCCTACAACACTTGGGTCGTTGCGTTGTGCTGTACCAGCTTTACTATCCTGTTTTCCTCGTGAACTGCCAGCAAGTTGCCCCAGCAGAGCGTTAGAGGCTGCGCTATTAAAAGCAGTTTGATATGCAGGGGGTGTTCCTGCAGGAATTGTCGGCAAGAGTGTTGTTGTACTGGTTATAGCATTAGTGCCGTCTATCGTGCCACGTGCAGGAGTATAAAAAGCGGTAAGTGCCGATGTATTAAACGCTGTCTGATATGCTGCATAATTTGCGCTTGTTATACTTGATGGTGTAGTCGGTGCAACAGGTACTACGGTTGTTGTACTCGTTACAGCGTTTGTGCCATCAATGGCACCTCGAGAACTGGTATAATATGCAAGCGCTGCGGCGGTATTGAAAGCTGTTTGATACGCTGTAAAATTTGTTGCAGATATATAGGTTGATTTTATAGCCACCGGCAATACTGTTGTTGTGCTGGTTACTGCGCTTTTTCCGTCAATTGTCCCCTGTGCAGCAGTATAAAAAAGATTTGCAGCTGCAGTATTAAACGCAGCCTGATACGCAGAAGATCCCGTCGTTGCTATTGGCGCTGTTGTTAAAGTTGTTGATGCGTTTGTTACGGCAAAGGTCCCATCGGTTGTTCCCCTATCAGTATCGATAGCGTTTTGTGAAAGTGATGTTACGGTAATATTTGAATAGATGATTTGTGTGTCGTAGGCGGTGAATGAAAAATACTGTGCATTAAGTGTTGGTGCTATATCTTCGTAGGTTAACGTTACCGGATTATTACTCGCATCAACAGCGCCTGTTACTGTTATTCTTACGATATTTAGTTGATCGCTCGTGCGTGTGTATTGGTCAATAGCGATCGTAAACGATGCTGGACTGGTTGTGCTGTTTACTGGAATTCGTGCGATATTCCATAAGGTTGATCCTGTTCCACCAGCAATGCCACCGGTAAGAATTCCTGCCGTTCCTCCGGGATTTCGTCGTAGTGACGATGCTGCGTTCCCCCATCCACCAAGAACAATTTCGTATGAAGTTGCGGTTGTAGCTGCTGGGTTGGGTGCTATAGGGCTATTATTTTGTGAAATAAGAACGGTAATGTCATTGGTAGCGACAGCGCTAAAACTAATAAGTCCAGTATCATTTGCGGGTAAAACCCATGCGTTATTCCAGGTTGAATAGGAAGCAAATGTCTTTGCTGGTACGGTTAAATTTTTCTTACCGTTATACGCAGCAATATAAGCATTATCATATGCAGCAAATCCAGTATTACTTGTTGGTGCTGCCGTGCTCTTACTACCATCAATCGCTCCACGTGCTGCCGTATAATAAGCAGTATTAAATGCAGTACTATATGCACTGGTATAGACACTTGGAAGTCCTGTTACTGTAGAGCTTCCTGGAGGTGTTGCATTAGCAGCGTTTTTTCCATCAGTTGTACCGCGTGCTGCAGTATAAAAAGCGTTATTATAGGCTGTCATATAAATCGTAGGATTTATAGCTGTCGACGGAGCTGTTGTGATCGGAGATTTATTGGCTGTTGTATCGGCAGTACCAGCTTGTTTACCGTTATAACTATCAGTTGCTGCGCTATTATAGCTTGTATTATAGGCAGGATAATTTGTTGTACTTTGAGCAGGTGTGCTTGTTGCTGTAAGTCCCGCTTGTGCTCCATCGATACTACCTCGAGCTGCTGTATAATAGGCTATGTTGTACGCTGTAACATATGACGTATTGTTTGATTTGTAATTAGGCGCTGTGATTGTACTCGTATTGTTATCAGCAGTACCATTCAATGTCCCGCGTGCAGTATAAAATGCTGTGTCATATGCTGCTGTGTATGCCGCTTGATAGGTGGCTGTACCAGTACTTGTTGTGTCACTTATTGTTTTATTTGGACTGTTTCCGTCAGTTGTCCCAGCAGTTTTGCCGGCAGCTGTCCCATTAGTAACGTCGTTTTTTGTACTTGTAAACGCTGCGTCGTAGTTTGTTTTATACGCAGGATAGGTTGTAACGCTAAATCTATAATTAGCTGTTGTTACTGTTGGGTTTGCCCCGTCAGTCTTACCATCAAGTGTCCCACGGACAGAATAAAAATTTGTATTATAGCCGTTTGTATAACCAGTTTGATAGGTCGTCGAGCCGGTGCTTGTTGTGCTGACCGGGCTTTTGCCCAGAGTATTACCGTCGTTTATACCGGCAGTGAGACCAGCGTTTGAACCGTTGGTATAATCAGTTTTTGCGCTCGTAAATGCTGCGTCGTAATTTGTTTTATATATAGGATAGGTCGTAACGCTAAATCTATAGTTAGCTGCTGTAACTGCCGGATTTGACCCATCGGTTTTACCGTCAAGCGTCCCGCGTGCGGCATAAAAGCCGGTGTTATACCCTGCAGTATAACCATTTTGATAATTTACAGAGCCAGATGTTGTTGTTGTACTTGTAGGGGCTTTGCCAACGGTGTTACCGTCTGTTGTACCGATTGGCTGGCCGGCAGCGTAGCCATTATTATAGTCGCTTGTAGAACCCCGAGCACTGGCAAATGCGGTATCGTAATTTGCGCTATAGGCGTTTGCGTTAACTGCTGTGGTATTAGCTGTTGTAAATTTGTACGCTTTTGTTGTTATGGTTGAATTTGAACCGTCAGCTTGGCCATCTTTTGTTCCTCGTGCCGGATAAAAAGAGGCATCGTAATATGATTGATACGTTGCTAAATTTGCTGCACTTATTACAGTTCCAGCGACGGTGGTACTTGATGTAAACTTATATGTTACGATAGTGCTTGATGAGTTTGTTCCGTCATAAGCACCGTCAATACCGCCGCGTGCGGCATAAAAAGCAGCGTCATACGATTGTTGGAACGATGTTTTAAAGATCGCTTTAATCGAAGCGTTATTATAATACGGTGCAGTTACTGTCGATGCACCAGTTGTTGGGCCGGTATTATTGGGGTTTGTTGAAATACTTGGGTCGTCGCGCAGTGCAATTGCTGTTGTTGTTCCGGTTACGCCTGACAGTCCGTCAGCTCGCCCCAGTGCAATACCTGCCGCTGTACCATTCGTAGCATCAGGAATGGGAATAATCGCTTGTGGCAGCGCTGTATATTGATTAGGTCCAACCGAAATTTGTACAAGTGATAAAGAACCGGTAATTTTGGTCCAGCTTGCGCCCCCCATTGGATTAATGTCTGTAATCCCGGGTAATGTATAGAGTATATTAGGGGTCGCTTTTTGAAGAACCCAAACTTGGCCCGTTGGCCCGTATGAGACAGATTGTATCGATGTGAGTCCAGCTTTTAAATTCCAGGCGTCATAAGGGTCATCACTATATTTAAAATATACAGAACCGTTTGAGCCAACAGCCCAGACGTACCCGCTTTTACTACAGCTTACTTGCGATATAGTAAGACTGGTTGTCTGGTTATTGATGGTCGTTGTTGGTGGTGTAATAGTAACCCAGCTTGATCCTGTTGGTGTTGTTGTTGGTGTTGCCAGCGTTGGAATAGTTCCCGCTCTAAATGAGAGAACTCCTGCGCTATTGGTAGCCCAGACTTCACCGTTTGTACCAAGCCCAAGTGATGTTGCCGATCCACTAACTGATGTCCAGCTTGTCCCAATAGGTGCAGAACTTGTTATCCCGTTTCTATACCAGATAGAGTTATCGCTTGCAATGGCCCATAAAGCACCCCCAACGCCACCATACACGCTCAAGACCGTTTTTCCTACGGGATTATCAATAGGAATCCAGCTTGTCCCCGATGGGCTTGTTTGTGTAACGCCATAGCGAAAGACGATAGTACCGGTTGTATCAACCCCCCAAACAGCGCCATTGTGCGCTTGAGCAATATTTTTTAATGTCCCAGGAATTTGCGTCCATGCCACACCACTCGATAGTCCAGCGTCGGTAACGCCGGGACAAAACCAGACGTTATTACTTGTATCAACAGCCCATAAAACACTCGATGCTGTTGATGTCATAGGGTTATACTGTTCTATAATAAATTGGCAGGTACTGTCATGGGTAGTTTTAGGCCCGTTAGCGTCTTTGTTCCAGCACCATCCGTTAGGAGTTGACCCTGTTGGGTCAGCCCATGATTCGTTTCGTACGGTTAAGTAGGTATTATTTTGACTTGCTCTCAAATATACAGACGGCGATAAATACTGTTCGATAATCCATGTCTCTCCCGATCCAAAACTAGAGTCAGCAAAGGTCGCAGCATAGGTTGTTGGATTATTATTAAGATTACAGAGGCTGAGCGTCGGTGATGCTGGGTCGGTAGCAACAAGATTTTGGATGCCAATTAAGACCGTACCGTTAACCTGATCAAGCGTACCATTGGTTGAATGGTTAAAAAGTTGAAAAATCGATTTAATATTGGTTCTGTCAAAACCTGAAGCACGTAGGTAAAGACCGTTGATAATGGTTAAGTACTTATTATTCGATATTTGATTGGTTGTATCAGCACATCGTATTGTGACATAAGTTCCGTCGGTTACAAATCGGCCAGTATTGTCAGGAAGCTGATTATATATAGCTTGCGGGGCTGTTTGTGTGTATATAGGCTGATTGAGCAACAGGCAGGCGACTGTTGTTATAAGAACCATTATATACGTGATGTTACTACTATATTTCATACACTTTTCCCACGTCTGCTTATTTATTCTAAAGCCTAGCACATGACATTAATTAAAAAACCTCACTACAAGTTAAAGATGCCTACTACGTCTCAGAACCCACGTTTTTGGCTTTCTTTTCTTATAATGCTTACTCAGGTTTTTTAGGTATAACACCTAAATGGTAAGTTTTGATATCTCTTTGGGGTTTTACAAAGATGTTTTGCCTGGATCCCCGTTCAAGCCGGGGATGACGTCGAAACTTATCATCCATTATCAAAAAATCTGAGTTTTGCGTAATTTCTTATATAGGTGTCGTATTTTCAATTTATCATTTTAAGAAGAGAATAATCTAGGGTTTCGTGTTTTTTTTAAAAGAGCTTACTTTTTTTGTACCACTGTCTTTTGTGCTGTTACAACCGGTGTGCCCCCGCGGCGCATGTTCGGCTTTGCAACTTTAATTTTTTGTGGCTGCGACTTTTTGAGTGCTACAAGCTTGGGGTCAGGTTTTATTGGAGCTATTTTGCCCGCTTTTTTTGCGTCACTTCTTTGAGACGTTATTTTAGATTTGGTCGCAGCAAGACCTTCTGAGAGCTGAACAAACTGCCCAGGTTGTTGTTGCTTGAGCTGCTCTGGGGTAACACTGGTGATTATAACTCCTGTATCGCCGTTATTATAAATAGTCCCAATCGTATCAGTTGCAAATACTGTGCCGCTTGCATTAACACTAATACTGACAATATTTTGTGATGGTTGACCATTGGCACCAAGAACTTTTTGCCATGTTGGTGTCGTAACATCAGGGACAAGCTTCCATAGTTCGTGAACTGTTCCGTGGTCAAATGTTGCCCACATAAGATCTTTCGATCCAACCGCTGCATTTGTTAACTGCAATCCTGGGATCTCTTTCCATGTGTTATTAACTAATTGATACACTTTGTTTTGCGTGCTAATAGCGATAACGGTCCCATCAATACCTGCAGCAACATCAAGCCCATTGATCGATTTAAGTACCCATTCGTTGGAATTAATTTTTAGGCCACCAATTTTTGATTCTTTATTAAAAAGTAACTGGTAAATATTGTTCGTTGCTTTTTCAATTGTCCAAATATTATTTGCGCTTCCAACCGATATTTTTCCAAATTTTAAACGATGGGAATTACTGGCCGGAATTTCTTCCCAATAATTTTTGCTCGTATTTAACATGTACGCTTTTCCCGAAGAACTAATCGCGCAAACAACTCCATCAGAGGACGTACTAATATCATCAAACGCTGTTATAACAGTCCCTTTGTCATCTTTTGTTACTTGCTTTACCCAGGCGTCAGGTGCGACCGAATTTTGATCATAACGATAGAGTGCAAAATCGGTATTTCCAATTTTCCAGGCTTCAATTTTACCATCACGACTACTACCCACGGTGACCACTTCGGCATGTGCGCCGTCGTCTGAAAACTCTTGCGGAAGATTTGTGGTATTTATTGGTGCTTGAGAAATGTCTGGGCTGGTTGGCGTTTTTGTAACAGGATTTGCAGGAGTTCCAGAAGTAACAGAAGAAGAGGCAGGAGCTGGGATGTGAGAAACAGGACGCTTGATTTTTTTTCTGACGATAGGTTTTTTTTGTTTTGTTTGATCAGCAATTTGTCCCAGTTTTATTTGCGCTGGTACTTGAGCTTGTGTAGGTATTTGTGCTGTGCAACGAGTTACCAGAAAAATTATAGATATAATTATATTTTTTTTATTCATGATTATTTCTTTCGAGTGTTTTACTTATGGGAGTTTTGTCGGCGTTTGCATTATTGTATTTCCTGTGCGCTTGATTTTTTTTCGTACACGTTTTTTTATTCGTTTTTTTTCTGTAGGTAATTTACCTTCTTGTTTTGCAAGTGCACGTTTACTTTTTACTGTTGATGTCGTTTGAATTTTGACATCAGTTATTCCATCGGCTGCTGGTTGCCCTGTTGAAGACGTATCAATTGCAACACCGCTATCACCATTATTATAAAGATCGCCATCATCGTCATTTGCAAAAACAGTCCCTGCGGCGTTGGCATCTATGGCATCAAAGCCGAGTGCCTCTTGGCCGTCGTCGCCCAGTGCTTTTTTCCACGTGTTCCCATTGCATTGCCAAATTTCAAATACGGTTCCGTGATGATAGGTCCCCCAAATAATATTTTTGGAACCGACTGCAATCGTTGTCAGTTTAATATTGGGCATGATGGTCCATTTTTGATTACTATAATTTGAGACTTGATTGTTTTTTGTAATTGCAATAACGGTATTGTCGATGCCTGCTGCAACATCCAGACAATTTTTTAATCGCAACTCCCATTCGTTAACGTTAATAGTTACATTTCCGTCTGCCATCTTGACCGGTTTGTTTTTAATTAACTGATAAAGATCGCCAGAATTTTGTTCAATCCCCCAAATACTATTATTATTCCCGATGGCAAGTTTACTCAATTTTAAACCGCTTGCGTTACGCGCAGGAATTTCGTGCAGGCTATTTGAAACAGGATCAAAAATATACGGAGTTCCAATGGTACTGACTGCACCTGCTATACCGTCTGAAGAAAGTGTAATACTCATAAATGTTGGAATTACTTGCCCTGAAGCATCTTTCATTTGCAGCTTTGTCCAAGCATTAGCAGCGAGAGAGTTTTGTTCGTAACGATAAATTGCACCATCATTTTTACCAATCATCCACGTTTCTATGGTGCCGTTTTGGTTACTTCCAACTGCTATAGCTGACGCAGGAGCATCGTTACCAGCATCATCAAAACCTTTTGGTACATTAAGAATGCTATACACATCAGAAAAAGTGATATCTCTGAATTCGACAAGCGACTGATTACCACCAAAACCAACATACTGGATTTGATTGTTTGAATTTTTTTCGCTCCACGTGAGTACAACGTTTTTATCAATCGTTGAACTTTTACCCAGTGTTATAGTCCCTGATTCATACTTAATCCAATAATCGTCCCATGTCGTCCCGTCACCTTTACTCGTACCACTAGTATCACCAAGACCGCCGGTGATCATGACCTTTGGGTTTTTTATTTTCGTAACTTCAAATATTGGCAGCTGTTTAGGGTCTTTGCGTATGGTTGTTTTTGTATTATTATTTTCGCCAATAATAATTTGATACATAGCACCTGGCATTGTTCGTGATTGTGATGAAAGTGTTACGCAGATATCAGACTTTGCACGGGCTGAAAAAGATACCGACCCTTTGCCAGCCGCTTGTATTTTCCATTGAGCGTTATAACAGATATTTTTACCGCCATAAACAGCTGGAATAAACGTAAAACTACTATCACCAGTTGGTGGAAGAACTCCTCCCTGTGCAAGATTATATAGCGCTTGTGCTTCGGGAGAAAGTGCTGTATTATCAACTGTTTTTATCTTAAATATACTTTGGTCTATAATTTGTTTACTTGTTGCAGGAGATACAAGAATTTCGCAAAACTCACTGCCAATTCTGCTCCCTGTTGTGCACCATAAGCGTCTATTTTTGCAATCGCGTGGTCCTTGGCTGACGAAATAAATTGGATCATTCGGATAAACATGCCCTTCACAGTTGGTTGTGCTCATAATTTTAAAAATTTGTGAGCTATCTTTTGTCTGTGGATAGTTAGGGTCTGATACAATAATATCATAGATAGTTGCCTGATTTTGTCGTGCGCTCGTAATACCAGGACCGGTATTGTGCCCATCGTTTACCCACCATTTTTTCATAGGAACATACAAACCTGCCAAGCCTAAATCGCCATAACTGCCGGCAGGCGATAAAATTTCTACATCATCACCGTAATCAATAGGTCCTATACTTGTTGAATTACCAACTGGTTGCAAAATAAAAAACTGATAACCAACTTGTTGATCAAGATTTGTTTGTGGCCCGACAAGAAGTTCTGCATGATTGTACGGAGGCTTTGCACCCGCTGCAACGTAACGACTTGCGCCGTGGGTCCAGACAAGCTTTCCTGGAAATGCTGTCGGTTCTATCGTTATAACAGAATTATACGAAAGTGGGGCGCTTTTATTTTGTGTAACCTGGGTAACTTGTCCATAGACGGTATATTCGAGTTGGGGGGTAATAAAAAATAAAAATATAATAATAATCAAACGTTTAACCATGAACTCTCCTATGGCGCTCGTCCTGAGGTATCGAAGGACAGGAGCGCTGGAAAAAATTAAAATTTCGAACGCTGCCTAAACCATAGCACGAACAAGAATTCGAAAACGAGATTTTTTATTTTTTATATCAAAACAAAAAAAAGAGGCCGGACTTCCGACCTCTTTTTTTGTTTATTTTTTGCTTTATCGAACTCTCGAGGGCCTTTTACTTTTATATACCATTCTCGTATTACTATTCTTGCCTTCGCCATTATCTGTTATCTATTCTGCGGTGCTATTATCTGTTATTAGTATTGATAGCGGGGGGCGCTGGTGTTTTTGTTTGTTGTTTTTGCTGCTTGAGCTTTCTGATCTTTGCTGCCTTGATAGCGTGTTCATGAATTGAGACCACCTGTTTACCATTGCTATAAACTGTGCCATCATAGCTTGTGAGAGATATGGCGCCTATGGGATTGATTCCAATGTTCTTGACGCCGTTTACTGGTTTGTTGTAGGCATCCATAACTTGTTCCCAACTTTTTTTAGTACTATCGTATCGCCATAAGTTGCCCTGAGAGATCCCATAGATATAATCTTTGCTACAACATACAATTTTTTCTAGTACTGCACCGGGAAGCGCGTGCCATATATTATCTCCAGCATGCATATGAGCTGCGCCTTTTGTATCAATAATAACAACAGTACCATCTGTACCAGTGCTTACAGAAATGCCATTTGCACGTGGATGCCACGCACCAGTTTTTTCATCGAGCTGGTAAATAATATTTCTTTTGCTATCCATTGCCCAAACAGTATGGGAATTACCGATAGAGAGTGAGTCTAATAATAGTGGATTCTTTGTTTTTACAAACGTATTTTTTTTGGCGTTATGCGTATAAGCATTACCTGTATAAAGTTTAATAAAATAGAGTTTGTCCCAATCATAGCGATACAGATTGCTAACGTTATCTTGAAGAAGCAATATGCCACCATCAACTGAAATCTGTATATTTTTCAAAGAGTTTATTACGTTACCCTGACTATCTCGTGCGATTATTGTTTTCCATTGGAATGAACCCGGTTTCTTACCAGCTACACTATGTGTAAGTCTGGTTTTATCAGCAGAGACTCGCCAAGCTTCTCCATTGCCGTTTCGGTATCCGATAGTCAGATCAGCGGTTTCTGGTGCTATGACAACAAATTGTGAGGGTAAATTGATTTTTTGGATAACAGCTTCTTGTACAAGATTTGTGTTTTCTTCTGTCGGGGCCATTTTATTTGCTGACAGAACTGATAGAGATACTAGTTGTATACTTAGTACAACTAAAAACACAGATCTTGCGATCAATTTTCTTATATTTCCGATTAAGTTTTTGATGATTTTTTTCATACCTGCTCCTTATACTTATTATTTATTACTTGTATCGTGTCATCCCCTTTTTTATCTACGTATTTTTATTCTAGCAAAATCTTCTAAAAAAAACCTAGAAGCTATTTATATTTGAAAATGTGTTGACGCGCATGTGTCGAAATATGCTAAATTGAAAATAACAGAAATTGTATTTTGATTATTTACATTAAAAAAAGATAAACGAAGAGGGTGTTCTTATGAAACGTATGAAAACAGTAACTTTAATACGATGGGTAACACGGCTGTTAACAGTACTGGCATTAGCCCAGGGAGTGCCTGTGACAAGCTTGCTATCTATGCCAGAAGTAGGTTTATTAGCCCATGAGATAGAAGAGAACTCACTAGCTGACGCAGCCAAAGCAGCAAAAACGCCTGCAGATATGGCTGCAGTAAACGCTGGATCAATTGCATTGGCAGAAAAACCACAATATAAAGATATATATCAAAAACAGGCCAAGGAACTTGCTAATATCCATAGAGTACCTATTTCTAATTATGATGCTGCAGTAATACGCGTTAAAGCAAAAGCGGGAATCCCTGAGAAAGAGACGCTTGATGAGATACTAAAAAAACGACAGCCTGCAGAGGTTCCTGGACCAGATCATCGGCCGGCAGAACCTGTTAAAGTGAAAGAACCTGTTAAAGCGTCAACCGGTGGTGGTTCTTGGGGTGGTGGTGGTGCAGGACTTGATGGCGATGCTGTACAAGTGCTCGGACTTCTTCTTATACTTATTGGGACGGGAATCTATGAGGGAGTTGTTGCGCTATATGATTGGATTGCTTCGGAAAAAGATAAGCATTTTGGTGGTGGCAAGCATGTAGACACAAAAGCTAACACAAATGCTAATACAAATAACACTGGTAATACGGCTAACGCAAGTAACACAGCAAGCACAACTATAGCAGGAACTACAAGGCCAGGAGCCCTTACAACCGTAGAAAACCCACTAGACGCAGCGGCAGGGCGAACTCCTACCGTACACACGGCTACAGTTTCTGAACCAACAGTAACACCCGCTATACCTAACACAGTGAGTACAAATAACACAGCTAATACAGCGAGCACAGATGATATAGTGAGCACAGATGATACAGACAATACTGATAATACGGATAATATAGGTAATACAGATAATTAATACGGATAATATAGATAATACAGATAATATAGTTAAAAACTAACCAAACATGATTCAAAAAAAAAGGCCCTCGAATTCTCGAGGGCCTTTTTTTTTACTAGAGTAACCCCAATGTTTTATCGCTATGATATTAAGCTCTTCAAGTTTTAAAAGGTCTTTCTGGCGCCAAAATTTCGTTGGACGGTGGTCACCGTAAATTTTGGCCATCAAGCAGTAAAAGTATGCGTCAAAAACAACCATGGACTTATGAAAGTACGCGTAAAAAATAACGATAATATATTTTTACGAGTAATCACTAAAGTAAAAGTCCCCCAGAAATTTCTGGGGGACTTTTACTTTAGATTGCTTAAACGTTTGTTTATTGTTTACGCGCCACGTTATGTTATTTTTTTACTGCTTGTTTTGGACGAATCTTGTCTGCTTTTGTTTTGCCATACTCGCCACCAGCAGCTTTTGCTGCAGCTTTAGGAGCAGCAGCTTTTGCTGTCATAGCTTTCTCTGCTTTAGCCTGAGCTTTCCCCTTTTTACCAACAGCCTTACCTGCAGGGTCAACAACTTTACCATCAGCTCTAACTTTTACAGCTTTGGTAATTGCCTTACCGTTTTTATCTACTTTACCGGTCTTAACAATTTGTGTTTTAGCTATCGCAACATTTGCGGCACGTGTTTTAGCGAGTTGTGCTTTTTTGCTGACGCGCGCAGCTTTTTCTGCGGTTGTTGTTGGAGCTGGCTTACTAGCTTGAGCAGGTGCATTTTTTGCCGCAGGGCTTTGGTAATTTGACCAAATGTTGTCGCTACCATCAATTGCCATAACATTGCCTGCAGCGTTACAACCAACTGCTACAAAGCCTTGAGCATTTTTGCCATCAGTCGATTTTGGACATTCCCAATTTTTGGTAGCTTTGTTATAGAACCACAGATCATTCATGCCATTATTACTATTGATACCGTACATAGCATCTTCTGTTCCAACAGCAATCTGTGTAAGTTGTAACGGCTGTTTTGCATTATTTGCATCTTTATAATAAATTTGGGTCCAGGATTTATTTTTTTCATTATATTCATAAACGTTATTGGCTGTGTTAATACCAACAGCATGACCGCCAAGACCTATTGCAATGTCATTACACGATGTTGAACGTAATTCCCATACGCTCTTAACAAGTTGGTAACAGTTGTCGGTGCCTGCTTCAGTTGCCCAGATATCGTCTTTATTACCAACAGAAACACCATCAAATACTAACGCTGTTTTAGCAGCGTTAAGATTAGGCAGTTTTGTCCAAACATCTTTTTTATCGTCAAGTCTATAGATGTCGCCACCGGTTTGTGATATTACGCCATTGACAACAAGACTTTGCACAGCAGAGACTGCACACACAGTACCATCAGATGATGTAGAAATATCATCAAAGTCGCCGATCACAGCGCCTTTGTCATCTTTTGCAGTATATGCAACCCATGGACTTGCTCCTGTGCTTGTATTGTCATACTTGCTTAATGAACCAGTTTCGTTACCCTGAGCGTCAGCTACTGTGCTAATAATCCACGCTGATAGTACGCCATTATTGCTACCAACGGTAATGTTTTCAGCGCCGTTGCCTGCCGCTACCCAACCTGCTGGAACAATAGCTGGCTTAGCAGCATTGAAAGCAGCGATATAGGCAGTTTTATAGACTGCAGCTTGATCAGGTGTTCCAAATGTTCCAGGGTTTGCAACCGCATTTGCAGCAGCCTTTAGACCATCGTTTGTACCGTCAGTTTTACCGCGAAGTGGCCAGAAGCTCGCGTCATAAGCAAGTGTATATGCAGCTTGATAAGCAGGGGTTCCCGTTGTTACTGTATCTACTGGTCCGTTACCAGTGTTTGGATTAGCGTCTGCAATACCTTTTGCTCTACCGTCAACTGAACCTTGGGCATCAGGAACTGCTGTGCCTGCGGCTCCTCCAATTGGTGTTACAGCGATATTAGAATATGTTATTGGAGTATTCCAGCAGGTGAATGAGAAATACTGCGCATTAAGAATAGGTGATGTATCGGTATAGGTCAATGTTACTGGATTATTATTGGCATCGACAGCTCCGGTGACCGTTATGGTTACACTACTGGTACCACTTTGGGCAATCGTTACCGTAAAATTTGCAGGGTTGGTCGCGCTGTTTGCTGGAATTCTTGCTGTATTCCATGCTGTTGTGCCAACAGCAGGCACGCCTCCAGTGAGTATACCGCCGCCGCCTTGAGGATTTTTTCGTAGTGATGATGCAGGACCGCCTGCGGGAGGAGCCCAACCACCAATAACAATTTCGTATCCGGGACCTCTATTGGCTGCGGTTGAGCCATTATTTTGCGTTGGCGAAATAAGAAGCGTAATATCATTGGTTGCGACAGCGCTAAAGCTGATTTGTCCTTGACCAGGTGTTGGCAACGTCCAACCACTTTGCCATGTTGTATAGAGACCATTAGGATTTGGATTGGCCGGAACTGAAAGACTTGTAGAACTTTGCGTAGCGGCAGAGCCACTAGCTGATACTTTTATAATATTAAACTGTTCATAAATTGATGCTTGCGCAGGGCCACCAGTTTGGTCGCGTGTCCACAATGTGCCGTTAGCACCTGAACCCCATGGTTCGTTAGCATCACGGACCGATACATAACCACCAGTTTGGTTACTTTTAATAAAGAAAATGCCGTTATTTTTTGTGACGCTAAAGCTTTCCCATGCGGCTTGGTTTGCACCTGCACATTGCACTTTAAAGTCAGGGCTTGCTTGGAAACTTCTATATGGGCTTGGGCCAAAGGTTAATACAGATGTTTGTAAGTAAGTATTCCCACCTTGTTGCACAACTTTAAATTGTGTTGCAGGATCACTATAGCTTATTCCTTGTGCAATAACCGGTTGTGGTTGTCCGTTAGCATCCTGTTGAACTTGTACAAATTTACCATTTTTAACCGATTGAAGCGCAATAACGTCGCCATCGTTAACCGTAACGCCACCAAGTGGTGCTACAGCGATGTTAGAATATACGACGTTGCTGTCCCATGCTGAGAAAGAAACATATTGTGCATTAAGCGCGGTAGGCGACGAGTCTGTATACGTTAATGATACAGGATTATTATTCGCATCAACAGCACCGATAACTGTTATCGTAACGCTGTTACCTGTTTGATTAATAGAGATTGTAAACGGAGCAGGATTGTTAGCACTGTTGGCAGGGATTTTTGCTGTATCCCAGTTGGTTCCAGCTGTTAGAACTGCCGTGCTTTGTGGCCCTCTGCGTAATTGAGATTTTGTGTTCTTCCAACCACCAATAACAAATTCGTAGCCATCAGTTCTATTATTTGCAGTATTACCATTGCCTGATGTTGGAGAAATAACAACCGTAATATCATTGGTTGCGACAGCGCTAAAGCTGATTTGCCCTTGACCAGGTGTTGGTAATACCCAAGCATCATTATATGTGCTATAGATACCGTTATTTGCAGGAGCGGATAGAGCAGAGCTTGCAGCTCCTGTGATGTTGGAATATGCTATTTGACTGTCCCAGGCTGAGAATGAGAAATACTGTACAGGAGGAGTTATCGGTGATGTATCAGTATAGGTCAATATTGCTGGTGTTACGCCATCAGCTTTAACAGCGCCTGTGACCGATATTGTTACACTATTTCCAGTTTGATTAATTGAAACGGTAAAGTTTGCAGGGTTTGCCGCGCTGTTTGCAGGAATTTTTGCTGTATCCCAGTCGGTGCCCGCAGGGATAACACTTGGTCCTTGGGACGATTTGCGTAAGACTGATCTTCCATTGCCCCAACCACCAATAACAATTTCGTACATGGGTTTTGTCTGATCTTGCGTCGGTGAAATACCGATATGAATGTCATTCTGCGCTACAGCGCTAAAGCTGATCTGTCCCATTCCTGGCGTTGGTAGCAGGTTCCATGTTGCGTAGGAACCTTTTGCATTAGCAGCGACTGAAAGATTTTGAGCAGCAGGCAGTGTGCTATGAAGTAAAAACAGCACCACCAAAGAAACTCTTCTGAGAATGGTGTGTATGAGATTAGATCGCCATGTGTAGTTTTTCATAAAAAAACTCTCCTTATCATATGGGTTTATTAAAGTATACATTTCCTAATTCTAACTGTACCTTTTTGACGATCATAAAATCAAGTATTAAGTTTCTATTTGAAAAAAACTTATTTTGCTTTCCCGCCGAGTTCATAAAGTTCACCCAAAAAAAAGAAAAGACCCACGAACGGGCGCAGGTCTTTTCTTTTTTTGGGAGGTATGATCTTGATATGTTAGTTTGGCGCGAATTTCATATTTATTACTGAGCAAGCCCAATTGGAGCTCCACCGAGTGTTGCTTTGCCGCCAACTGATGTACCAGTACTTGTTGTGGGAGTTGTTATAGGAGCTGTGCTTGTTCCAGCTGTTCCAGACGTACTCGTATTTGTTGTTGTCTGAGTTGTCTGGATTACTGGCGCTGTTGATATAGTTGTGATAGCGAGTGGCGCTAGAGCAATATTTGAATATGTTATTGGGGTATTCCACGCTGTGAAAGATATATACTGAGCATTAGGTATTGGATTCATGTCGGTATAGGTTAAGGTCACAGGTGTCTTGCCATCGGGGCCAACAAGACCGTTAACTGTTATGGTAACGCTGTTACCTGTTTGATTTATTGAGATTACAAATTTAGCAGGGTTACTTGCACTGTTTGCAGGAATTTTTGCCGTATCCCAGTTGGTTCCTGCTGTCAGAGATGTCTGATTTTGAGGACCTTTGCGTAATTGAGATTTTGTATTACCCCAACCACCAAGGACGATTTCATACGAAGGGACAGGGCCTCTGGTACTTGTACCCACTGTTGATCCTATGGTTTGCGAAATAAGAACGGTAATATCATTCTGTGCTACGGCGCTAAAGCTTACTTGCCCTCGACCTGGGGTTTGTAACATCCAGTTCCATGTTGAGTAGTACGCGTAACCATTTGGGTTGCCTTGAACTGAAAAGCCTGCAGAAATTTTAGCTTTTTCGGCAGCAAGAGCATTATTTGCCGCTTGAGTACCAACATATGACAGCGGGAAAACAAAGTCTGTTCCTTCTGGTGCGCGTGGGTCAAGACCATTAATTTTTCCTGGTTGGCCATTGACTGTCAGTGCAATAGCAGTTGTTTTTGCCATGCCTGGAAACGGGTCGATTCCATAAAAAGCTGTTGCACTTGCAGGAATTACAATAAAGCCATAGGTTTGGATCATGCTATTAAGCTTGTTCATAACGAGTTGTGCTGATGCGCTATTGTTTTGGCCGTCAATACCGTACCAGGCGTACCCAATAGAAATTTGTGAAGCTTGTGCTGACAAAAGCCCTACGTGCATGACGAGCACCATGGCTATTGTGCCTAATTTTCTTACAAAATTTTTCATATACTTTCTCCTCATCTCTTCGTAAATATAGGTTAAAATTCGTTAAGTACCTGTTTTTACTGTATCAATTTTATGACCCCAAAAGCAAGTATTTATTTTTCTATTTGAAATAAATTAATTCATATAGAGATTGTTTTCTGGGCGTACGCAATTCATAGACAATTATAGAAATCGGGCTTAGCTTAAAATTATCGTGATATTTAGAGAGTATTTTTAGGGTAATGCTGTAAAAAAAACAAAAAATTGGAGATTTTTATGATCACGTTCACCCGTTCTTTTTTTTCTCTCAGAGCAGTTTTGACACTTGCTATCTGTACGTTATCACATAACACAGTACATACTATGGTTCTTGAAAAACCAAAAGTAAACGCAAAACCAAAAAAAGAATCTAAATCGCCTGCAAAAAACGCCCCAAAACCAACTGCAGCAGGCGCTAGTCCAGCAGCACCTGCAGGATCTTTTGTTGACAAATCAAGACCTGCGACATCGGGGGTTCTTGTAGCATACGCAACGCCTGTACCAAAAGATCGACCATTACGAACACTACCTATAGCACATGCACAGCAAGTTACCCCTGAAGAATCTATACCTGTTAGCGTTCATCGTGCTCCACCTCCAAGTGCACCACATGCTTCTGTGTCTTGCGAAGGGTTTCCGTACGATATACTTGCAGGCTCAGATCTTGACGTTAGGGGTGAGGGAGTTCCGCTTTTATCACGTTTATGTGATGTTCAAGCTCCTGCAGTATCTCCTGCGGCAGCTGCCGGATCAGTTGCTTATTCACCATTTGACGACGCTTTTCCGTGTGAGCTTACTGAAAGGTCAGAAGTAGCAGCAATAGGTGCTGGTATCGAGGGTCTTTTAATACATGGGACCAGTGACTGTGCTGTAACAGAAGGAGAAGAAGTCGTCGCAGGAGAAACGGGTGCAGATGAAGAAAAATCAGTATCAATTGAGCGCTATATTTGTGAAACACTCTTGCCAGCTGAAGAGCCAGCGCTGATAGCAGCGCTTAATGAGCTTTTTGATAGTATAGAGTGTTGTAATTTACGAGCATTTTTAGTTTATGTGACTAATCGTTTTTCTCATGCGTATGCTTACAGTATTTTGAGTAAAACAAAATTTTGCATAGCAGGATCATCCAATTCACCATTCAGGTCTGTACGTAGAAAGTTATATGAGATAGCGATATCAACGGACGAATACAAACAAATTCTTACATTTCTAGAACCTTTTTTACCGTGTGATCCACGTAATCTAAACGGTCATAGAAGACGTAATCTTACCTTTGATGAGTTCAGAAATCGCATAGAAAGATTTGCAAAAACTCCTCAAGAGTTTGAAAATTGGGATGCATTAAACGATCGTCAAAAAAGATATGCGACCTATTTTTTAATGATTGAGATGATTTTTTTAGAAGGGTTCATAAATCCCTTTAATGAATGGCACCATGTTATTCAAGAAAATCGTTTATCGTTAATTTATTTGCTCTTAAAATCAAGATTACCAAATTCACAGCCAAGTTTAGAAACTGTATGTTATAACATACAGTCAAAAGATGTTTTTACTATGTATCTAGCAATAACGCAACAAGATAGTAAGCTTGCTCAAGAAAAAACTTTTCGCTATTGGGTATGTCGTTATGCAACATCTATGAAATCGTTTATGGTATATCTAGAAGTAACAAATCAAACTTTGGAAGATTATGGAGACGGTTTTTTTCCAAGTAACAGCAAAATTTATAAAGAGTATCATGAAGCGTTAAAACAAGAACGGGCAGCAAAAGCAGCGGCAGAAAGAGCAGCAGCTGGGCCAAGAAAGAAGATTTTGGGTATTTTTTAAAATTAAACAAAAAAAATAAATCCCGGCCTGAGACATAGACAATTATAGAAATCGGGCTTAGCTTTAAATTATCGAGATATTTGTAGAGTAGAGGATTTTAATATCCCGCTCGTACTGAGGAGTTGTGTAGCAGCGTCTCGAAGTACTCGAAGGATGCCCTTTGGACACGCCCAAGTTTCTAAAAGAGATCTAATGTTGTAAAAAAAGCAAAAAATTGGAGATTTCTATGATTACGTTTACAGGGACCATACTCATGCGTTCTCTTTTTTCACTCGCACTTGTTATCTGTACGCTCTCTTATCAAACAGCACATACTATGGTGCTTGTAAAACCAAAGACGGAATCTAAGCGACCATCAAAACCAGCAGCTGCTGGGTCTTTCGTTGACCATTCACGACCAGCAGCCCATCCCATAGCACGCGCAACACCTGTAGAAAGAGCTCATCGACTACAGCCCCCAATCTCAGTCGTTACTGCATCACCTGTCGTATCTCCAGAATCTGTAGCTGTTACAATACACCATGCTCCACCTCCAAGCGCGCCGCATGCTTCAGTGTCTTTTGAAGGGTTTCCGTACGATATACTTGCAGGCTCAGATCTTGACGTTAGGGGTGAGGGAGTTCCGCTTTTATCACATTTATGTGATGCTCAAGCCCATGCAGTATCTCCTGCAGCACCTGCCGGATCAGTTGCTTATTCACCATCTGACGAGGCTTTCCCGTGTGAGCTTACCGATATGCCAGAAATCTCAGCGATAAGCAGAGTAGTCGATGGTCTTAGGATACACGAAGCTGGTGAGCGTGTTGTAGCGACTGTTGTTACAGAAGCAAGAGAAGGGGTAGTTGTAGCAGGGGAACCGGGTGCAGAAACTGGAGCTGAAGAGGGGGGAGAAGAAAAATCAGTATCAATTGAACGCTATATTTGTGATACGCTCCTGCCCGCTAAAGAGCGGGCGCTGGTAACCGTTATTCATGGGCTCAAAAAGGGTATAGATACTTGTAATTTAGGACTTTTTTTAAGTCAAATAAGCAAATACGCTTTTAATTTTTCGCGCTATGCTGTTGAATCGCAGATGATTGTAGATTCTTTATGTTCTTTACTCTTTACAATAACGATGTCGACTGATGAATATAAACAGGTTTTTGATTTTATGCAGCAGTTTTTAGCAAAAGGCCCAACTAATGAAGATGGCTACGAGATACATAATGAAAGTTATGAACAACTCAGAGAGCGTATCAATTTTTTTTCAAAAGACCCATCTAGATTTGAAGGTTGGAATAGGCTACGAGATTATCAACAGCGGTATGTTACATACTTTGTAATGATTCAAATGACATTTCTAAACGGGTTAGTTGCATCTTTGAAGTCTGCATACCCTGATCCTAGACGTGTGAGTACGCCGTCGTACTTTAGATTATTGTGGCAAAAAATTTTTAAACAAAATTCTGCCCCTTTTATTTATTTACTCCTAAATTCAAGACTGCCTGATGCAGAACTAACATTAGAAGATATATATACGTATATACAATCATCAGAAGAAGTATTAAAAATATCTTTAGCAGCAATAAATCACACGATTGAAGATTACAAAGCAGTCAAATTATGGCGTATATGTTGGGATGTACAATCGATGGAAGCGCTCAGGCTATACTTAAGAGTAACCAATCAAACGTTGGAAGATTGTTCTTCCGAAATGAGAGAGCATAGGTCACCTCTCTATGAAGAATATCGTGAAGCGTTAAAGCAAGAACGAGCAGCAAAAGCAGCGGCTGCTGGGCCAAGAAAGAAGGTTTTTGGAATTTTTTAAAATTAAACAAAAAAAATAAATCCCGGCCTGAGACCGGGATTTATTTTTAGAGAACAAACTTATATAAAATTAATGACGTATCATTACTGGTTTTACGGCAACTCCAGCACCTGGTGTACCCAATTTTGGTGAACTATTTGATACCGGAACTTTTAAAGACATTTGTGATTGGTTTACTGGAGCCGGTGATTTTACAGCGTTTTTAGCTGCTTGCTGTTCACGTAGTTTTAGAGCGCGAGCTTTGCTCATTGGAAGGTTTTTATTATATTGTGCCAACATTGAGAAACGTTCTTTATTGTTTACAACTCGTCCCGTTAGAATTCGTTTTGGGTGTGGGTGGGCTGCTGTTGGTGTAATAACAAGAGGCACTGATGCCTTACTAAAATCTGAACCAAATTGAATATTACTAAAAGAAGCGTCGGTTATACTTGAAAATGTAAAGTAGGTCATGCCGGTTAATGGTGGAATTAGGTTTCCGTTACTGTCTGTCATCTTGGTTAAATCCCAAGAAATCAACGGAGCTTGCGTTATATCACGACCCTGTCCTACGGCGATCACATTATTACTTAAAGTCACCCAAAACGACTGGGGTACTGTAGCGCTTAAAATTCCGTTACCTGTCCCGTCTACGTAACTGGCGTTAGGATCGCTCGAATACGAACCTTGGTCGTTTAACATAATCATCCAGTTGCCAACAGTTCCAATCATGATGTCATAATCATAGCTTCCGGCACTTGTATCAGAGGTATTACTAATCCCTACGTCAATCTGATCGCCAGCCATAACATCAAAAAGTATGTACATCGTGTCAGCAGTGGGAACTTGCCAGTTGCTTGAGTACATAAATGAGTTGTTTGGATACTGGCTAAACATATAATTAAAATTGCTTTGTCCAGGAGTTGTCGTCTGAGCTGTTTGAGCAACAAGATTGTTGCGTGAGATTACGCCTGCCCCGAGCAGGAATAACATAAAGAATAGTTTGTTCTTTGTATTCTTCATAAACCCTCTTCTTTTTTTTGTTATAAGAAAACTTTTCTATATATCTATTTTTAATATACCAATTTATATTTATATAAAGCTAGATATTGGGAAAAATATTTCTATAAGATAATATAGATTTATGATAAATTATGAAGCTTTGACGTCTTCGACCGTATAAAACGGGATAATCTGGATTTTTTGATCTGTTTTGATCATGAGATCGCCATTGGGCATGACCTGGGTCATAGTTCCCGATAGAACAGTCCCGTCTTTTTGATGAATGGTAAGCTGTCTGCCCAAATAGACCTGATTTTTTCGCCATTCTGTATAGATATCTGTAAACTTGAGTTGCTTCCATTGGGTGTAATACATATCAAGTGACGCAAGTAATTTTTTATAGAGCGTGCGCATGTCGATAGGTGTACCTGCCTGACTACAGGCGAGTAAGCTGGTCGCGATATCAAAAAGTTCGTCTTCTGGGGTAAATATAGTATTAACATTCATGCCAAAACCCAAGACAATACCAATAGGTTTTTCTTCATGCCACACAAGATGAACGAGCATCCCAGATATTTTTTTATATATTTTTTGATTATCTTGTTCTTGAGCAATAACAAAATCGTTAGGCCATTTAAGTCCAACACCATACTCTTTAATAGGGCCCAAAATACCAAGCGCAAGAGCCATGTTGAGTTGGTTAAGCCTGATGGGAAGATCTTCGGGGCTGATCGTCGCTAAATTTTCGGGCTTTAATGCAATGGTTATAAGAAGTTGGCCTGGACGGATGCCCCATGTTCGATTTTGACGACCTTGGGCGACTTCAAGCTCGTCTGCCAAAAAAACAGCGCCATCAGCGACGTTTGCAAGGGCGCTTTTTGCCCATGCCATAGAGTTTTTACAAAGTTTTGTGCGGTAAAGTGTGCTGCCAATGGTCATATAGTTTTTTTCGTCGCCCCGGGGATCACGAAGTGATGTCTCGAGGGGTTAAGCATGTTTATTTAATTCTAACTTTAGTTTCCCGAGATGCTTCACGTTGGAGATCGCGGTCTTTGATAGCGTCACGTTTGTCATGCGCTTTTTTATGTTTTGCAAGCCCAAGTTCTACTTTGATAAAACCACGAGCCCCAAAATAAACTTTAAGCGGCAAAAGCGTGAGACCACGTTTTGCAAGTGTTCCAATAAGTTTATTAATTTCGCGACGGCTTAAAAGAAGCTTGCGTGTTTGACGTGACGTATCTTGTCGTGAGTATGCATGTGAATACGGCGCAATGTGACAATTAATAAGCATTATTTCGCCCTTATGAACGGTCGCAAATGCTTCGTTAATAGAGATCCCGTTATTACGAATAGATTTAACTTCGTCGCCGTTAAGCACAATCCCGGCTTCCATGGTGTCGACGATCTGATAATCAAAATAAGCTTTTTTATTTGTTGCGATAATTTTCATAAATTACGTACTGATTTTCGCTGCAAGATTTTTAAAAATAATACGCATGATAGGATAACAAATGAGTGCTGCAGCAATTCCTAAAATATTCCCACCAATCAAAAAAGACCATAAACAAATTGTACCAGATCCAAACAGTTTTGCCAAAGAGATTACCCAGGTTGGGTTTAAGCCAAGAAGATTATGCACAAGCCAGTACCCAAAAGCATAACCACCAGAATAAAACGGGATCATGGTCCATGGATTATTAAGTGACGTTGCAATAAATAACGTGGGAAAATGCAACCCGAACAGATAGTGTGCAATAAACATCATCACACTGTGTAACCCTGGAAATGGCGAAAAAGCAATATACACCCCTATTGAAAAAGAAAGGGTGAGCTTTTCTGGTGTGCTGCCTGAAAGAAGGGCGTTTTTAAAAAAATTATTTAATTTTTGTTTCATTTCTCTATAATACGCTAATTTTTATATAAACCCAAACAGCTTGAGATTTTAGGCTCTTTTGATGTAAAATCAGTTGTACTAAATTATTTAACCTACGGGGAGTTCGTATGATCAATAAGAATCAAAATTTTTTTTATAAAATATTTGAATGTTTGAGTATATGTATTATCACGAGTTTTTTTATGATGCACGGTCGCACGATGTTAAGTGTTGATCCTGATACCGGCCGGCCGTTTATATTTAATGACGAAGATCCTGTGCAGGTCCAAAAAATGAGACAACATCAGTCACATAATCATACACATAATCAACAAAGTAATTACCAAGCCCAATATTCTCACCCTCATCATCATGATCAAGAAGATTCTGACCATCAAAAACTGCAACAAAAACATCATGAATCAACAGGTCAAGCAGCTCAAGCTGCTCAATCAACACCGCCTGTAAAACCAGAACCGGACCCAATTGTTCCAACCCATGGGCTTGAGCTCAAGGGCTGTTTACGTGTTGCTGGTGGTGGTGATAAAAAAGAAAAAGTTCCAGAATATCGTATTTATTTTAACGGTCGCCAAACGATGAATAATTGTGAAGGCTTTTATTCTTTTCCTATCGAAAAGCATGAGATTAATAAACTTTCGCTTGTTATTTGCAAGGGGTTTAAACATAACGTTGAACAAAAAAATACGATTAAAAATGTGAGTATAATTCCAGACAAAAATTATCAATATTTTACCCATAACAATATGTATAGTAATTCGTATAATACGAACTCAGAAGCAAGTTCGTGGGTACGCTGTGACCAACGGTTTAATCACGAAAATTTTGTCATTCCCGAAAATTGTGTTGTTATTTTGCTTGATCCAACTCATGTTGATGTCGTTACTGAATGGGGTATGCAACTTGGCCAGCGCTTTACAAAATTACCGGTGATTTCGCTGAAAGGTGCAGAAAATTTACCTGACTTAAAACATGAGTCTGCAAAGTCGTTATTGTCTTCGTTAGATGCAAAAATTTTTCATGAACCAATTAATCATACGGTAAAAGTTGCCCCACATAATCCTAAAATTCATATGTCGCTGGCGCAATAATTTTTTATATTTTTTTAGAGTAAAAGAAAATTCATGAATAAAATTTTTGGTATACCTGAAAAACCTGAAACAGATACAGAACGATTTGAACGTTATAAAAATAAGCTTATTGCTATCATTCATGCACAATTATCCGGGTGCAAAATATATCTTTTCGGGTCTCGAGCACGAGGTACGCACAAAGCAGGTGCTGATATTGATCTTGCACTTGATGCTGGGAGCATTATAGAACTTTCAAAAATCTTGAAAATATATAGCGATATTGATCAAACAACGATTCCAGTATCTGTTGATCTTGTCGATTTTAATAATACATCAGCAGAAATGCGCTCACAAATTATTACTGAGGGAGTTTTATGGGCCAGCTGTAATTTAGACTTTTGTTGTCTGCATAATAAAAAATAAGTAAAAAAATAAAATATAGGAGCTTAATGTTTGCATATATTTTTATAGCCTGTATTTTTTTTGTACAAAATATTTGTGCTATGCTTGCACAACCAGCACAACCTGTACACGTTGACACAAAAAAAGAAACAAAAGTTGCGCTGCAAGAAATCCATGGTGACGCTCAGCTTCAAGATGAGAAGCAAGATATTCAAGAAGGGGGCGATCTTCCCAGGTATGCGTATCCAGTAATGATCGGAGCGCTTAAAGATTTTGGTCTGCCAATATGTGAGATAAGACCGCTTGAAAGTTGTCGTATATTGACACATTGCGCAGAATTTCAAGATGATGATAATGCTTCTCGTATGGTTATCTATCTTAATAATAAATTAGATCAGCTAACGCAGGCGTATGTTAGATGGCTTTGTTACGAACAAGCTGCATATCTTACATTACTAAAGCCTGATGTTGAGCCGTTGTATAAAGATACGTGTGCGCTTACGTGTGATTTTTTGCTTCCTAAAAATATGATTCAAGAAATTATTACAGCGTTGGCCTATGGCCTGATAGATTTGCATGAAAAATCGCAAGAAGAAATGATTGCTGCCCTTTTAGCAACGCTTGATACTAAAGGTTATTGGGTGACGATTGATTATACTATCGTAAGCACAGGGCTGAAATTGTCACTAGCACTTTTTAATAAAAATAATAAAACAAAAAGTATCTATAGTGCTGGTTATATTTTAGATCGATTGAAGCCAGAAGATTATAAGCTGTATCTAGAATTTGTTGCTCATATTGCACGAGAAAAAAATTTTAGTGCGACTCTTTCTATTATTTCGATGACAGGGGTTTAGTTTTATTGTTTCATGGGGGATCTCATGTGTAATTATATTTTTCTTGTAAGTGTATTTGTGACGTTTTTATCGCACGAAAATATTTTTGCCATGCACGCTGAGCCGGCAAGACCAGTAGACGCACATGCGGTACCTGTAGCTGCAGTTGGCGGCGAAGTAAAACATGTATCGGGCTCTGGTGATACAAAAACAGAAGAAATAAAAATAGAAGATATTAAAGAAGAGGGCGTTTTGTCGTTCCAAACGCTTGAGATTATGGGAGAAGCTCTACGTGCTTTTGGTGTGACGATTCCGCGCGAGATAAAATCGACCAAGAAAAAAAAATTTTATTCACACCAGTTCTATGCTTGTAATTCTGAGGAATCTAAAAGCGCTGTCATTTTTTTTAACGAAGCACATTGTGCAATGCTCCCAGGGTTTATGACGTGGCTTTGCTACGAGTATGCTGCCATTCTATGGTTATGGCAAAATAGCCATGATAGACAGCCAGATAGTTTTATGTATAAACAAGCTCCTGAGTTAGCACTAAAAAAAATTTTTGAAAAAGATATCGATATAACTGTTGTCTTAGCGGTTTTAATAAGAATGCTCATGGATTTTTATCAGAATGATCAAGCGATTATTTTTGAGGCTCTTCTAAAAATATTTGATCGTGAGGGTTGGCGAATAGCAGTTGATTTCAAACCAGGTGATGACAATTTAGAGATTACAATATTTGCATCAAAGGGAGATCTTACCTCATTTTTACATGGTGTGAGTGCATGTATGGATCCATCAGATCCAATTGATCATGCAGCATCTATAATTAAACGTGTGTGTAAACTTAAGATTGGTTCTTGGTCTATGCATACGGGAAAGAAAGGCTTTATTCCACCAGATTCCGTTAGGGCTGGTCTTGCTGCCCAATTAAGTAGGGCGGGTTATGTACGCTAATAGATAATAAATTAAACTTAACAGTGGGATTCCCATGTGTAACTATATTTTTATCATATATGTATTTGTGACTTTTTTATCGCACGAAAATATTTCTGCAATGCGCCCTGCGCCAGAACGCCCTGAGCCTGCAAGGCCTGCAGGGGTTGGTGCGGTACCCGTTGGCGCACTGGCTGTTGGAGCCGAAGTAAAGTCTGCAGTAGGTTCGGGTGACATAAAAGTACAAGAAATATTAGAAGATATAAAAGAAGAGGGAGTGTTGTCGCCCCAAACACGTGAAATTATGGGAGAAGCTCTACGTGCTTTTGGTGTGACGATTCCGTGCTCGATAAAATCGACCAAGAAAAAAGGTTTTTATTCGAGACCTACATATTTTTTTTATTCTGACGGTTCTAAAAGTGCTATCATTTTTTTAAATGAAGAAAGTTTAGCAACAAAGTTAGGATATATAACATGGCTTTGCTACGAATTTGCAGCTCTTATATCGTTGTGGCAAGATAGAAACGTACAGAGCGCTCCTGATAGTTCTATGACTAAAAAATCTATTGAGTTGGCAGTTACAAAAATTTTTGAAAAAGATACAACAAAAACTATGGACATAGTTTTACAAGTTTTAATGCACGCATTTAGGGCTTTCCATAAAGAACAGCTACAAATTCTTTTTGAAATATTTTTAAAAACACTTGATCGCGAAGGTTATAGAATAGCAGTTGAGTTTAAGCCTGGTGATGATGAGTGTTTAGAAACTACACTGTTTATTATAAAGGGAGCTACTGTTTCATCTTATTATTCTATGTATAGTAATCCAGAACGACCATATTCAATTGATTATATCGCTGCCATAATTAAACGTGCACACCAGCTTAAAATTGGATCTTGGAATGTGCACATGGGGAAAAAGGGCTTTATCCCATCTCATCAGCAAAGGGCTGGTCTTGCTGTAGTGATGAGCTTGAAAGGCATTTAAAGTTAATGAATAACGAAAATTAATACTAAAAAATAATACAAAGAGAGCGTACGGAGATATAGATAGAAATAAAAATTTGTATCTATATAGATCCTAAATATAGATCCTAAATTTGCTACGCGTGTTGATTATGCGATAGCACCAGGGAGGACGCTTCTTCATTCTAGAACTTTCGTATATTTTAAAAAACGTCAAAAAAGTGCTATTTTTCACGATATTTAAAATATATTTACAAATGTGAAATTTTATATAAACTAAGGATAGTTAGTCAAATATCAGGTATTTATATAAAAATAATGGGGGTTATTATGAAAAGTAACAAATCGATCGTTAAATTTCTTATGATTGTGTGTATTTTGGGATTTTTTGGAAACAGTTTTGCTATGGAAACAAAAGAGCAAACGTTTGATGATCAAGCACCAATAGTTCCTGTAGGCGTTACAAAAAAAGATGCCGAAAAAAATAAAAAGAAAAAGAAAAAGAAAAAAGCAGCAGCTACTGTACCTACTGCAGCCGCAGCGCCAGCAGCACGGGTTATTACGGTACCTGCTGGTAAGCCAGAAGAGTCAAAACTTGTTCCCGCTGGAGCAAAATTAAAAGCAACAGAACTCTCGCCAGATTCTTTGTGTAATAAGATTTTTGCGTGTATTGCGACGAATGATGCCGAGTCAAATAGTTTGTTGCAGGGTTTGCTGGAACGATTTAAAAAACAAATAAACAAACCTCATCCTACGACAAAGCAGTATCCGGTTCACTTTGCAGCAGAACATAATAACGTTGAAGCTTTAAAGCTCTTTCGTATAGTGGGAGGTTGTAATTTTTCGATAGAAAATTCAGTGGGTAGTGCTCTTCATATGGCTGCATTACATAATTCTTTGGAAGCGTTTAAATATCTTGTAGAAGTTGTCGGTTTAAAACCGAATGAATACAATGCTTGTGGTGAAAAACCAATTCATTATGCAGCATGTCATAAAGCTCTTAAAATTATTAATTACTTACTTGAAAATAAACATGCAGATGTTGAAGAACCTGTTAGAAGCAAAGGTCTTTTGAACGGGGCATCTCCGTTGATACTTGCGGCTCAACATGGTGCCTGGCCTTCTATTGATTGTCTCTTACGTCATGGAGCAAATCTTTGTGCTCAAACTGTAGGAAGAGTAAATTGTTTAGAAGTAGCTGCCGATGCAAAACAGTTATTAACGATTAAACTTATTCTTGCACGTGATAAAAAAAATAAAGAAGAAAAAGGACCAGGCTATAACTCAATTGTTAATCTTAGAGATAGCAATGGCCATAACATACTCGATTATTTCTCTTTCAATGGCGATTGTCCGATGATTTCTTTGGTAATAAATCATGGTGCGATTGTTAATCCTGTAGGCGCTCGAGTTACGCCTCTGATAGCTGCGGCATTACGTGAAAAATTAGAAGCGACTCAATTGTTATTAACAGAACATAATGCTTGTCCAAATCTAGCAAATTATGATGGCATGGGGCCTGTCCACGTTGTAGCTATCAACGGCAATGTCGACATAATGAAATTGCTTGTCAAAAATAGAGCAAATCCAAATCTTCAAATACCTAATACAGAAGGATTTACTTTTAGAGAATACACTCCATTGATACTTGCAGTGCTGGGAAATCATTTTGATATGGTAAAGTATCTTGTTCAAACCTGTAATGTTGATTGTGATGTTACGACTAGTTGTTGTAAAAAAACTGCGCTTTTTATGGCATTTCATAATCATTTCAAAGCTACAGCTGAATATCTTATTGATCATGGTGCCAATACCAATATTGAACTTTACGGCGGTAAAAACTTGTTGCATGATGCAGCTGATAACGGTTGGGTTTCGGTCATGGAAAAGCTTGTTGCTCAAGGATTTACTATCAATGAACCTGATGCAGACGGTAATACTGCTCTGTATTATGCTGGAAAAAAGAATCATACTGCTGCAATAACGTGGCTTTTGGAACATGGAGCAGATGTTAGGTTTTTGAAACCAGAAACCAAAGATAAAAAATACAAAAAAATGTCGACAAGAATTTTAGGAATACACGCAGCCCTTGGTGCAAAAGTTGCTGCAGCGGCAGTAGATTGTATTGAAGTGAAGGCTTCTGTTGCACTTGTACCAGCGCTTGTGCAGGCTCCAGCTGAAGTGCCCGCCAAAAAACCTGCAGCTCCAAAAGCTGAAGCAAAAGCTGTAGCACTTGCTAAAAAACCTCGCATTGTTGTTCATGACCATCTTGCCGAACAATATCCAAAGCTTGATTTAAAAAGCAGTGCAAGAAAGTTTATTGAGCAGATGTCAGAACTTGAATCGGGACAAATTACTCCTGCGCTTATGCAACTTAATGTAAATAATTTTCTTGGTCTTGATATTAAAAAACTGAAAAGTTTCAAAAATTGCTATAGAGTTCGTCGTGGTGATTATCGTATTATATATTCTGTAAATGGCAAAAAAATTACGGTAATTACTGTTGGGAAACGTGAAAACGTTTATGAATAATAAAATTTTATACGTAGGTATAAACTTAAATTGTTAACAAAAAAAAGAGTCGAAGACTTTATAAAGTCTTCGACTCTTTTTTTTATATTTTTTTTACGTAATTGTTATTTCAAGACATCAAGATGTAAATCAGAAAATTTTTCTTGTTCAGCTTTGTAACCACCAACAAATGCGATCATTGCGCCGTTATCGGTACAGAATTTTGGGAGCGCAATAAAAAACTGTTTACCCATTTTTGTACATACTTCTTGTAAGCGTGCGCGTAAATATTTATTACAGGCGACACCACCAACAAATGTTAAGGCTTTGATTTCGGGATATTTTTTAAAGATAAGTTTAATATTATTACAAAAAATATCGCCGATACAGACGAGTAACGAACTGGCGACTTGGCGCATGAGCTCAGGAGTTAATTTCTCATGTATTGGTCCTGTGTGTAAATCGTAAGCTCCTTGTTTGACAAGCGAATACAATACAGCTGTTTTGAGACCCGAGAAGCTAAACATGGGTTCATGCTGTTGAATTTTGGTTCGTGGGTACTTAAAAAAATCTTGAAAATTTACTTCTGATGCTAATTTTTCGATCATCGGCCCACCGGGATAACTGAACCCCATAACTTTTGCAATTTTATCAAATGCTTCGCCTGCCGCGTCGTCAAGTGTTTCGGCAAGAAGCGTAAAATCTCCAAAGTCTTTAACATGATAGAGTGCTGTGTGGCCACCAGAGACGGTCAAGCAAATATGTGGAAAGGGGATGTCTGGTTGCGAAGAGATTCTTGTGTTTGAAGTATCACGTGTATCGTGCGTATCGTGAATGTCGCGGGGAACGTCACGAAGAAACGAAGAAAAAATATGGCCTTCGATGTGATCGATGCCAATAATTTTTTTGTTACCGGCCCAGGCGAGACCTTTAGCAAAACAAACGCCGACGAGTAACGACCCGACAAGCCCAGGTTTGTGTGTGACAGCGATAACGTCGATGTTATCAAGCGTGATATTTGCATCTCGCAAAGCTGTTGCCAAAATAATAGTAATTTTTTCGAGCTGAGAGCGTGATGCTATTTCGGGCACCACGCCGCCATAAATTTCGTGCAAAGAGATTTGTGAAAAAAGGGCATGCGATAATAATTTTTTTTGGGTATTATCGTAAATAGCGATGCCTGTTTCGTCACAGGACGTTTCGATTCCAAGAATGAGCGACATAATTTTATTTTGCTTATTTATCGGTTGGTTTTTTCTTGAGCATCATATCCCAGAACTCTTGATTGGTTTTTGTCTTGCGCATTTTATCGATCAAGAATTCCATGCCTTCGACCGTGTTCATGGTGCCAATAAACTTTTGTAAAACCCACATATTTTTTACTTCTTCTTCAGAAAGCATAAGCTCTTCGCGACGCGTTCCTGATGCTTGAAGATCAAAAGACGGGAAAATGCGTTTATTAGAAAGTTTTCTGGTAAGATTTATTTCCATGTTACCGGTACCTTTGAACTCTTCAAAGATAACTTCATCCATACGAGAACCGGTCTCGACAAGTGCTGTTGCAAGAATGGTTAACGAACCGCCTTCTTCGACATTACGGGCTGCACCAAAAAATCGTTTTGGACGATGCAGTGCGTTTGCGTCGATACCGCCGGTTAATACTTTACCTGATGATGGTGCAAGCGTATTGTATGCGCGTGCAAGACGTGTTAACGAGTCGAGTAAAATAACAACGTCAAGACCACATTCAACAAGACGTTTAGCTTTTTCAAGAACGATTTCAGCAACTTGAACGTGACGTGTTGCAAATTCATCAAATGTTGAGCTGACAACTTCAGCTTTAACTGAACGTTCCATATCGGTTACTTCTTCAGGACGTTCGTCGATGAGCAAGATAATCATGATTGCTTCAGGATGATTTCTTAAAATTGCGTTGGCAAGCTCTTTGAGTAAACATGTTTTACCGGTCTTTGGTGGTGCAACAATGAGTCCTCGTTGGCCTTTACCAATTGGACAAAGCATGTCCATGATACGGGTTGAGATAATAGAAGGATCACCTTCAAGATTAAATTTTTTGTCAGGAAAGAGTGGCGTTAAGTTTTCGAACACTGTTCGTGTTGAAAATGCTGCAGGTGGTTGGTAGTTGACGCTGTCAACACGCTGCAATGCAAAATATTTTTCGCCTTCTTTTGGTTTTCTTATTGTACCTTTAATGACGTTACCTGTGCGCAGACCAAAACGTTTAATATGAATAGGAGAAACGTAAATATCATCTGGACCTGGTACGTAGTTAAATTTTGGTGAACGTAAAAAACCGAATCCATCGGGAAGTCTTTCTAAAATACCTTCGCCATAAATTTCAATTTTTTGTTCAGACTGAGATTCAAGAATTTTATAAATTATTTCTTGTTTTTTGAGTGCGCTGACATCAGCAAGGCCGACGCTTTGAGCGTATTTGATCAAAGCAATAATGCTCATCTCTTTAAGATCTTGAACGTTCATCGATGATTTTGGTTGTTGAACTTCTGGTGTGTTATTTTGGCTATTCTGGCTACTATTTTGGCTAGATGGTACCTGAGGAGGTGTTTGAGCTGCTGGAGTACGCGCTGTGTTACTTTGGCTCGGCGTAGGCTTTTGAACAGTCTTGACGGCCGTCGTTTGGGACTGAGGAGTCTCAGGCTTTTTATCGGGAAGATTATTGTTATCGTTTTTATTGTTGGGTGCCATAGGATTACATCATCGTTAAGAGATTAAACAATTGACAAGCATTACTCGAGCGATGCTTTTGAACTTTAAACTACAAGAGATCTGATTACATGGTAAGTCGCGAACTGTTTTTAAGTGTGTACTCAAAAACAGTTCGAGACTTTAAAAATTTCAGTAAACGTAAGTAAGTGCTTGTTAATGTAAGCGGAGAGATTATTTTTTAATAGCGAGCATTACAGGGCTTGCGATGTAGATCGATGAATATGCTCCAACAACGATCCCTATAAACATAACCAATGCCATGCCACGCAATGTTTCTCCACCTAAGAAGAGAATAGCAAGTACTGAAAGGAGCGTAGCACCAACGGTTAAGAGCGTTCTGCTTAAGGTTTGATTGATACTTGCGTTCGAAATTTCATATTCTGAAGCACCACGCATTTTTGTCATGTTTTCACGTGTTCTGCTAAAAATCACGATGGTGTCATTAATTGAATATCCCAAGACTGCCAATACTGATGCCAAGATATGTAATGAAATTGGCTCTCCTGTAAGAACTAAGAAAACCAAGATCGCTAAAATATCATGGATCATCGAGACAACAGCGCCAATACCAAATCGAAACTCAAAGCGAATCGCAATATATAACAACAGGATAAGCAACGAAAGCGCAACGGCAATCATAGCATTCCAGGTTATATCTTTACCAACTTCAGGACTTACCCATTGAATATTGTCAATAGTTGCTTTGTTACCATTAACACCGTCTAAGATGTCAGCTTTAATTTTTGCTTCAGCACCAGCTGTTTGCGCACCAACAAGAACAATAAATTCTCGGTTGGTTGTGCCAACACTTTGAATGCTTGCATCTTTCCAGCCTTTTGAGCTTAAAGAGCTGCGCAACTGGGCGATGTCTATTTCTTTTTCAAAAGAAACACGCAGTTCTGCTCCACCAGTAAAATCAACGTTATAGCGAAACCCGCCTTTTATGAAATACCCTGCAACACCGATTACTAAATAAAGAATCGATACAGCAAGCCAAACATAACGATATTTCAAAAAATCAAAACGGTACTTTACTGATTCAGTTGGAATTTGCATTACTTCTCCATCATTATCATTCTGATCTACTCTACACATATAATAAACAGCATGTTAATTATATGTGTAACTTTTTATAACTCTTTTATTTTATGACTATAGAAACAAATTTTCGACCCTTAAGGCCGATATGATATTTCACTGAGCCTGGTGCTGATGAAAACAATGTATCATCGCCACCGCGCATAACATTTTTGCCTGGGTGGATGTGTGTGCCGCGTTGACGAACCAAAATCACACCAGGTATTACTATTTCGCCATCAAATCGCTTACAGCCAAGTCGTTTACTATGACTTTCACGATTATTACCCGTAGACCCGCCCGTTTTACTCGTTGCCATCGTAGTTCCTTATTAATTATTAATTAACCAAACTAATTTACCAAAAATATAAAGAAAATTTACACCAAATAGACATTACACTCTGAAACTTTCTTTTTCCCATTTATTCCCTTCAGTCTGCCGTTTTTTTTGTAAAAGTCAAAATCATTTTGTGATTTCGCCCTAAATTTTGCCATTTCGAAGAGCTGTTTTAATTTAGAGTAAAAATAGGGCGTTAATGTTTCTATCTGTAACTATGTTTCAGGTTAGTTGAGTACGTGTCTCATTAATCAAAAGAACTTTTAAACCCGAAGATTTACTTATGTAATTTTTTCTCAATATATTTCTAAATATATTAGTAAGTAATTCTTAATTATTCCCAAAAAAATCAGGAAAAGCAGGAGAAGTTATGAAGTCTCGAAAGATTATCTCATTAAATCCGAGTAAAAATTATGCAGTCATTGGAGAAGTTGCTGTTTCTACAAATGACGAAATAGATAGTAAAGTCGCTCAAGCTCGCGCAGCCCAACCGGCATGGGCTGCTCTTGATATAAAAGAACGTGTTGCAAAACTTGAGAAGCTTTATCACGCATTTGAACAAAGAAAAGACGAGATAGCGTCAATGGCTGCGCGTGAAATGGGCTTGCCCATATCAGTGAACAAAGACATTGATCTTGGACCTGGCTTTCAGTACATGCGTGGGATGCTCGATTTTGCACCACAATGGTTAGCCCCCGAAGTTCTCTTCGAAAACGAAAAAGAAATTCACTATCTTTTTTTTGAGCCCAAAGGCGTAGCTGGTATAAGTATCCCATGGAACTACCCGTTTCTGATTTTCATTTGGGGTGTTATCCAAAATTTAATCGTTGGCAATACGGTCGTGTTTAAGCATTCTGAAGAGTGCCCGATGACCGGGAAACTTCTTGAAGAAATAATAGATTCTGCGAACTTGCCCAATGGCGTTTTTCATGAAGTATACGGTGATGGCTCAGATGTTGGCGAACGTCTTATGAATAGTTCAATAGATCTTATCTATTTTACGGGAAGTACTCCTGTCGGCAAACATTTATATCAAGTAGCTGCAAAAAAATTTATTCCTGCAATCTTAGAACTTGGGGGTTCTGCACCTGGTATTGTATTTGAGGACGCTGACATAAACATGACCATCGAATCTATTTATCTTAATCGATTTACCAATACTGGACAAAGTTGCGATGCACTTAAACGTCTTATCGTGCATAGAAGTAAATTTGATGAGGTAGTTGATCGTTTAAAAAAATTATTAGCTACAAAAAAGATTGGCGATCCAGAAGATCCCAAAACAGACCTAGGTCCCCTTGTTGCTGAACGACAATGTATTGCACTTGAAGCACAAGTTGAAGACGCACTCAAAAAAGGGGCAAAAATTATTGTTGGTGGCAAGCGCCCAGTTGGTTTGCAAGGCGCTTATTATGAGCCAACACTTATGACCGGAATTACGTTTGATATGCGTGTTTGGCACGAAGAGGTTTTTGGGCCTGTGTTACCAATTGTTGTTTTTGATTCTGAAGATGAAGCTATCAATCTAGCCAACGATACGCGTTGGGGTTTAGGCGGTTTTGTGTACACAGCTGATCTTGAACGGGCGTTACGTGTGAGCAAGCGCATACAAGCGGGCAATATCAGTGTTAACTCAGTAACATATGTACGCCCCGAAGATCCATTTGGTGGTTATAAAGACTCAGGGTTTGGGCGTGAGTGTGGAAAAGATGGATTGCGAGAACTGTGTTCTGTAAAAGTTGTCGCAATTAATAAATAACTAAATAATAAATAATTATTTGCTAATTTGTCCCCAGTCGCTGCCCACACGGGTGGCGACGGTCAGGGGAATATGCCAGTCAACAACATGTTCCATGCGGTCTCGTACGATTTTTTCAACACGTTCACGTTCATGCTCAGCAAACTCAACAAGAAGTTCGTCATGAATTTGTAATAATAATTGTGCGTCGATATTCTGTTCTGTAAACGCTTTATCGATCTGAATCATGGCCATTTTCATGAGTTCTGCCGTTGTCCCCTGGACTGGGCTGTTGATCGCTATGCGCTTACCTGCTTCAAAGAGCATTCTATTTTTTTCAAAAAGGTCTGGAACGTGTCTTCTAAAACCTAACCAGGTCTCTGTGTAACCTGTTTTTATAGCCTCTTCTACGGTATTTTCCATCCAGCGGGCGACCTCTGGGTATTGGGCAAAATATTTTTCGATATATATTTTAGCTTCATGGAGTTTAATTCCAAGATCCTGTGAGAGCCCATAGGGTGTTAGCCCATAAATAATACTAAAGTTAATACGTTTACCGAATTGACGCTGTTCGTTGGTGACTTGATCTATGGGTATATCAAATAACTGAGAAGCTGTTTTTGTGTGAATATCGATATCGTGCATAAACAAGTCGATCAAATTTTTGTCGTTACTTAAAAACGCCAAGACTCTTAACTCGATTTGTGAATAGTCGGCGCTTAAGAATAAGCGCCCAGGGGGAGCTATAAACGCTGAGCGTACAGCCGAACCATACGTGCCTGATGTCGGAATATTTTGTAAGTTCGGTTCCATGCTTGAGAGTCGTCCTGTTGCAACCATGGTTTGACTAAACGATGTATGCACCCGTCCTGTTTTGGGACTTATATACGTTGGTAGTGGATCAAGATAGGTATTTTTTAATTTTGCCAGTTCGCGATGTTTCAAAATTAACCCTGGTATTGGATGTACTTTGCTTAACTCGTGTAACACTTCTTGATCTGTAGACCTGTGACCTGTTTTACTTTTCTTAACAACTGGGAGTTTGAGCTCATCAAATAATAAAACTTCCATCTGTTTTGGTGAGTTAAGATTAAGCTCTGTAAGATTTTTTATTTCTTTATGTTCAAATGCCGAAAATATTTTTTGCTCGATCTGTTCAAACTCTTTGGCGACATCGATTTTAATCGCGTTAATCTTTTCGACATCAAGCATGATGCCTGTTTTTTCCATCTTGAATAAAACATGCGCAAGGGGCATTTCGACATCATAAAAAAGTTTTTTGAGTCGGGGCTCTTTTTCAAGCTCTTGTTCAAAAATAATTTTAAGCTTAAATGTTTGAAGTGCATCATGTGCTCCGTAATGGGCAGCGCCATCAACAGGAACTTGGTCAAACGTTTTGTAGGTTTTGCCCATGAGCTCTTTGAATTTGATCATTGGTTCTTTTAAAAAGAAAGCAGACAGGTCTTTTAAATTAATTTTTTGCCAGCTATTTTTAAGTAAGTTAGCAGCTAAAATTGTATCAAACGATGTATGGGGGACATTAATATTATAATTAGACAAAACTAACTCATCAAACTTTGCTTGATGTAAATAAATTTTATTATTTTTATCTTCAAATATAGGTTTAATTTTTTGTAATGTTTTTTCAAAATCTAATTGGGTACCAACAAGATGGGCCAGCGGGATATAAAAGCCTTCGTGTGTGTCAACAGCAACTGATATGCCCACTAAGCGATCAAGCATAGGGCAAGTCCCTGTTGTTTCAGTATCAAGCCCGAACTCTTTATGTTGTTTTATTTTCTCAAGTAAAAGATCAAGCGCTTCTTCGGTTTGAATAACGGTACAGATCCATGGAACCGGGGCAAGCGCTCCCGGTACTTGTGGGATGCTTGTGTTTGGATCTGTTTCTTGGGGTTTATTTTCTTGTATATTTACAGAAGAACCAAACAAAGACATTTGGCTTGGATTTATACTCGTGTTTGTATGTGTGCTTGTATTTGAAGTAAGTCGTTCGACCTCTTTGAGCAAGCTGGTAAATTCAAGCTGTTTAAATAACGGTCCAGCGTTAAGCCAATTTTTTTTATCAAACGCGAGATTTTTATTAGTAAGCTCAAGATTTACTGGTGCAAGCGTAAATAATTGTAAACTCAGATACGCGCTATCTTTTTGGTCATGTAATAATTTTCGTATGCGCTCTTTTTCGACTTTTTCTAAGTTATTATACAAATCATCAAGAGAGCTAAACTGTTTGACCAAATTTTCAGCAGTTTTTTCACCGATACCTTTAACGCCCGGTATATTGTCTGATGTATCACCAAGTAGTGCATAAAAAAATGGGATTTTTTCTGGACCATAATTATGTTCCAGCGTAAACGTACTTTCGTCGACAAGTTTATTTTTAAACGGGTCAAATATTAACACGTTATCTGATGATAATAATTGATACATGTCTTTATCAGCACAGACGATAATAATTTGATGCTCGGGATGATCTTTAACGAGTGACGCAATAAGATCGTCCCCTTCATAGCCCAATTTTGAAACTTGACACAAATTAATTGCCTCAAGAAAAGAAACAATCTGTTCTTTTTGAACAAAGAGATCACTTGGGGCTGCCATGCGCGTTGCTTTGTATTCGGGTAAAATCTCTTTTCTATGGGTCGACCCGCCTTTGCTATCCCATACAACCGTAATATAATTTGGTTTAAAATCATCAAGTACTTTTTTTATTGCACGGCAAAAGCCGTATGTTGCTTGTGTTGTCAGGCCTGATGACGTATATAATGGCTTTAGGCCATAAAACGATCGATAGAGTAGGTACGATCCGTCTACAACAAAAAGAGCATCGGGTTTAATTCTATGCACAACAATCTTTCATCTAAAAGTTAATTTTAAAAAAGAGCCCGCACGAGAGCCCGTGATAAGAATACAGTATTTTTTTGTATAATTCGATTTGTTGATCTTTTGCAAGTTAAAGATCTATTATTAAGTCGTCAAGATTTTTAGCCTGATTATTAATTTATTGGGGGTCACGATGAGTATATTCTCGTGCAAGAAAATATCTAAAAATATTATTCTTGTTATTTTTATTATTACGTTCATACAAGCCCATGTACTTTTTGGCATGAATACAGCGCTTGAAACGAGCTTAACAAACTTACACACGTCGCTTGTTAAACTTGGTAAAGCGCTTGAAACTATTCCCGTTACACCAGGAAAAGTTGACCAAAAGCAACTGGGTTTGTTACTTGATGACATGAAGCTTTATAAAGTTAACGCAGAAGTTTTTCATTCTGGCCATTTGTATGAGCATTCTATGTGGGTTGAGCAAGTAATAGCCGATTGGTGTCGAACAGAATCAAAAGAACCGTGGTGTTCAGGTCTTTCTGAACGTGATAAATATATAACAGCGCTTGCTGGTTTGCTCCATGATATTGGTAAAGCAGGTGATCATGATTTTTCATATTTTAATAAACCTGACCATCCTGAAGATGGCTTTAAATACTTTTTAGGGCTTAAGAAATATATCATGCATGATGGGAAATATTTTGACTTTACAAAGCTTTTAAAAAATTTAACAGAAGATGAAAGAAAAGTTGTTTCGATTTTAGAAGGTATACACTGGGACTTTGGTGGCACTGTTATAATGGGCTTTAATAATAAACAAATGGGCTTTAATAGTAAACATGGCGCAGACAATAGTGCAAAATATCAAAAGTTTTTAGACAAAATAAAAGAGCTTGCATTACGAGCAGGTTATACAAAAAAAATAAATGAAAAACTTGTCAGGCAATGCATACTGATAGGCGCTGCTGATGTTAAAGGGGCACAGCCTGCTCCTGGGCATTATACACTTGTTTTTGATACATTTATAAAATGTTTACCATTTTGTATGGTAGATGACAGGTTTACTGAGTTTAAGTATGATACGATAGGTCGGCAAGCTCGTTTAGGGGTTTTGGACTATTTTAATAGTACTTGGAGTAAAAAACATAAAGAGTAAATTATTATGAAAATATTAGCGCTCGATCTTGGCGATAAATGGGTTGGTACAGCAATAGCTCACCCATTGGGCATAACCTGTCGTCCCTATCAAACGGTTGTTCTAAAAGAGTTAAAAGATTTTTTAACTAAAATTTTATCGCTTGAAAGTATTGGCACCGTTGTTGTGGGATACCCAAAAACAGTTTCGACAGGGGGAGAAAGCGAACAAACCCGTCGTGTTGTTAAACTTAAAGAAGAGCTTGAAAAACAGTTTGATGTTATTGCTGGAAGCAAAATTGAATGGGTTTTGTGGGATGAGCGCTTGAGTAGCAAACGGGCAAGCGAAGTGCAACAGCATAAGCATGACGCTGAGTCTAAGAAAAAGAGCCATTCTGTCGCAGCTGCGTTTATTTTGCAAAGCTATCTGGATCATCTGGCTTTTAAGCGATCATAATTTATTTTAGTCTCTTCTGTATATCACGAGATATCTTGAGCATTTTGCCTAAATGCTTGTCTTTACTTGTTCTGATTTTGTACTGTTTTCTCAAGCATTATTATAAGTAATTAATATTTTTGAGATGGAGAAAAATAATGAAGATTAAGGGTGTTTGTATTTTTTTTGCGATAATTTTTGCATGCTGCCTGAGTAATATCATTTTTGCAATGAAGAAGCCTCAGGAAGTGCCTTTTAAAAAAGCAAAAATTGCAACAAAAAGACACAAGACAGTTACTGCTCCGACATTTACGCAGCTGGCAGAAGCAAAAAAAGAAGCAGATAAAAAAAAGGCAAAAGAAAAGGAAGCTAAAGAGAAAGCAGATGCGAAAAAATCCCCAGCAGAAATAGCAGAAGAAGAAAAAGCAGTCCAAAAAAAAGAGGCAGAAAAAAAACTTTCTGCTGTGATTGAAAACATCTGTGAGCTGGATGAACAAACGTTGGATGAATTCTTGAAAAAAGATTCCCCGCTCGTCCAAGGTATTGAGGATAAAGAACTACTGCAAGGTATTGATAAAAATCTTGTACTTATAGAGCAAGAAATTTTTGGGTATCAAGAAGAGATCGATGGGCTTGAAGCCGAAATTAAAATTATTGATGACCACAATTTTAAGCGAATAAATGAAAAAAAGGGCACAAAGGAAATTGTGAAACCAGAAGGTCTTAAAGATAGAAATTTTAAAACAAAAAAGGTTCAAAATTTGGAGATGCTCCAAGGTAAGAGAGAGAAGGATAAACAAAAATTATTAAAAGTTCAGCAAACTCTTAAACAGAAAATTAAAGATCAGGGGTCCGATATATTAGGCGATGAAAAAGAAGAGCCTAAAAAAGAAGAACCAAAAAAAGACGACGACGAAAAAAAAGCTGCTGCTGATAAGAAAAAAGCAGATGAGGCAAAAGCGTTAGCGCAAAAAATTGCAGCTGACAAAGCGGCAAAAGAGCAAGCGGATGCTATCGAGGCTCAGAAGGCTGCAGAAAAGGCTGCTGTAGATGCTGCAAAGAAAGCACAAGAAGAAAAAGATGCGGCTGAAAAAGCTGCCGCAGATGCTGCAAAAATAGAAACAAAAACAGAGCAAGAATTGAAGGATGCTCAAAAATCTCTTACTGCTGCAAAAGGGGTTGTGGCTAAATGGATAAAAGACTTACGTGATCTCATCAAAAATTTTATTACAGAATATAAAAAGGTCCCAGGTGAAAAAGATTCAGACCCGGTTAAGGCAAAAATATTTGAATATGGGAAGTTTGCGAATAAAAATTTGAAAGATGTAGCAACTAAGACAGGAAAAACTGGTAAAAATTTAACTGATAGCAACTTTAAAGAGATGTTATTGGAGGCGCAACTCTTAATTATTGAAGGAACAAAAAACGTGCAGGAGGGGCTAGAAGCTCTCGCTGAAGAAAAGCAAAAAAAGAGTACTGTACAAGATTTGGAAGAGGTTATAAATAAACCAAATACTTCAGTAGCAGATGCTTCAGGAGATGTTTTTTCAGAATCAGATGTTTTAGAAGCACAAGAATTGCTTACTAAAAACAAAGGCATTGAAAAACAAAAGATTGGGAAGCTTTTGAGGCATTCTAAAAACAATGTAAAAAAATTGCTTGCTACAATAAAAAAGTTGCATGAAAAATCCAAAGAAGATGATAAGGATTCAGGAGGTGTTGATAAATCTTCTAAGGCTTCACAACTTAAAGCATTGCATGAAAAGCTTGCACTTCGTCAAAAAATGACAGTATTTTTGACCAATTATATCAATAAAAAGCCTTTAGATGACGGCATTGCAATTGAAATAAAAGAACCAGTTGCTGGTGGTATAACTGAATTGATTCAACGGTTACAGAGTCTGTATGAACAATTGATAAAACTAGCAAAAGCTCTTGCACTAGTATCTGCTGTATAAAATTGTTAGAGCTCAGCCTCTGTTTGTTCTTGCAGTAGCCTGCGCAGCTGCCCGACTTTGTCGACATTACCGACCATGATAAAGCCCTTAAGCTTTTTTTCGTGCAATAAAAATTTATGATAATAGGTCTCGTTTTGTCGAATAACTTCTTGGTAATTATGCTCTGAGTTTGTTACCGGTCCACAGGTGACAAATGTAGTTCCAAAGATGTGCGAGCTCGTGACAATTAAGGTCCCCTGGTATTCTTTAGGGGTTCCAATCATGCCATGAGCAGCAGTCATGCCCTGCATAACAGCATCAGGCCATAGGCAACTTTGTACCATATCGTTAGAGAGTTTATCTTTAATCATACAGATATCACCCCCGGCAAAAATATCGGGATTACTTGTTTGCATGATACTATTTACGAGTATACCATTTCCAAGCGTTTCAAGTCCGGCATCGCTTGCAAGCCAGCTGTTTGTTCGGCCGCCAATGGCAAAAATTACGATATCGCAGGGGATAACTTCGTGATTACTTAATGTTAGGTGAGTAACAGTTTTTGGTGTGTTTGTATTTTGATCTGTATTTTGGCATGAAATTTCTTGAACGCTTGTGTTTGCCCGTATCGTAACATTTTTGAGATTCATGATTTTTTCTAAAAGCTGCGCGCCAGAAAGATCAAGCTGGTGTGGTAACAGGTGTGCTGCACGTTCTATAAGAGTTACTGGTATTTCATGATGTGTGAGCGCATCTGCACATTCAACGCCTGAGAGTCCTGCGCCAATAACGATTGCTTTTTTGGGTTTATGTTCTGTGATATACGCTAAAATTTTTGTGACGTCTGATAGATCATAAAATGGGAAAACTCCTGCAAGATTATACCCAGGAATTTTTGGCATGACGGTTGACCTGCCTGCGCCAATAAATAACTTATCGTAGGTGAACTCTAAGTGGCGCTCTTGTACTTCGATCCATTCGACTCGCGTTGCTTGCTCAGGATCAGTACGAGCGCCTGATCTCTGGCGCTCATCCTGAGGTATCGAAGGATAGGAGCGTCCAGTAGACACAAGAATTTTATGCTGATCAGGAATAATTTTAGTTACCTGCGCATCAAGTATGAGCGTAATATTATTGGTCGTGAAAAAGTCTGATTTTTTGGTTGCTACATCGTCAATGGTTTTAGTGCCTGCAAGATAGTCAGCAAGCAAGCAACGGTTATACGGCATCTCCTTTTCTGCGGTAACGCAGATTATCGTTGCTTCTTTATCAAGGGTTCGAAGTTTTGTGAGTGCGCCTATGCCTGCAGCACTTGCGCCAATCACGATATAGGTTTTTTTCATAGAGTTTGGTCCTTAGTACAAGATATGTTTTGTTGGTTCATCCAGTAAAAAACTATAACCCAAGCAAAGAACTCGCTACGTCATCCCCGCCCTTCGACTTCGCTCAGGACTAAAGGCCCCCGGCTTGCCTGCCCGCCGTAGCTACGTAGAGCGTAGGCTGGGACCGGGGATCCAGTCAGAACCCGCGTTTTATGCTTTCTTTTTTCATAGTAGGAGCTTGTTAATTTCTTAGTATTAATTTCTTAGAAAGATTAATTTTTTTGGGGGTTTAACACGTTAGTTTTGCCTGGATCCCCGATCAAGTCGGGGATGACGTTGTGACTTTGTTACATTTTCTACGTATTGTAATGCGGGCAAACAATCAGCTTACTCTTTTATTTCAAATCCTTCAAATACCTCAAATGCACAATCATGTTGCCAGGCTGTTTTGTCAAAACCAGCTTTTTCGCTTAAATGTTCAAGCGTCGTCTCGAGGTTCCATCTATTTTCAACAGGCACCTGTGGTAAGAACACTGCTGCGCCCAGTGGATGATTGTTTAAGCCCAATTTCGTTAAAATTATACCGTGTTTACCCAGTTGAATATCGACGACACTAGAAATTCGTTCAGGTTGTGAAAGTACCGAGATATCAAAGCGTAAATTTTCAAGTTCTTGCGGTGTAACGGGCGAAAAACGTGAGTCGTTAAATGCTGCAGCTTTGCTCATAGCACGTACGGTTGTATACAGTGGGTCGTTGGAGATTATACGCCCGATACACCCACGTAAATTATGATTTTTTGATGTTAGGGTAACAAAAGCGCCTGTTTTTTGTTCGATACCAGGGCTGACGATGGGTGCAAGAAGATGCTCAGGTGTACGCGTTGTTTGATCTTGAAATTCGTTTTTTACGCTTGTGCGTGCGAGTTTGAGCAGTGCTTTTTTTTCATAGCCAGTAAGACGAGCTTCTTTTTTAAGTTCAGAAAGCTGTTGGCTCGTAAAGATTAAACCTGCATAGCTGACGCTATTGCTTACAGCACCATCAGGAATCGTTGCAAAAAGAGCATTACTATCAAAAAGATTATTTTTGCGTGCGCCTGGTACGTGTGCTGACGTATAGTAACAGGCTAGTCGTGTTTCTATAATATTATTATCACGATTATTATTATCACGATTATTATTGTTCGCGAGATTTTCGCCATGATTTTCTTGATTTTTATTACTATTATTTGTTGTTCGTTTTTTATGATTATTAAAAACTTGGGCTTCTAATAACGCTAATAAAATTTTAATTGGCTCGCGCCCGCACACGGTCGCATTTGTTTCGAGCAAGACGTTATTAAATAAATTAAGCGACTGCGCCGTAATTGCTTGTATAACAAGAGAATCTAAAAAGCGAATATTATCGATTATATTTCGCCCAAACGGCACAAAATCATAATTTTTTCCGTAATGCAAAAAATCAGAACTGACAACGATAAGTGTTTGATCGGTCATGACTTTTTTGATTTGTTCAGCTATTTGATAATACTCAGTAATATCTTTGATGTGCCCAACAATAAGGGGAATAATCGTAAAATTTGCAATTGTTTTTTGCAAAAATGGTAACTGTACTTCAATAGCATGCTCCTGCATGTGTGCGTCTTCAAACTGTTTGAAAAGCTGATTTTTGCTGAGCAGTGTAATCGCTTGGGTTTCAACCTGAAGATCACCTAATACTGTTTGGTATTTTGTATAATACGGAAGCGATACGCCGTTAAAAAAATGGGTGTGGCTTGGTGCGAGTATAATAACTCTATTTATAGATTGGTTTTTACGGTCTGGTATTGCATTTTGATTTTGCAATGTCTGATACGCGCTTGCTGCACACAAGCCAGAGTAATAGTGGCCAGCATGCGGGACAATTAATGCTTTTATGGTCGCAGGGTCTACGGTTACATCAAATGCTTTTTTAGCGCTTGCCAGATAGAGGTCGATCTCTTGAGATAATTGTTGTTTTTCTTGGGTATACCAGCCAGACGGTAAGTGTGACGTATGAATAACGTCAGGTATTTTATTTTTATGGGATTTATTTTTACTACATGACGATATTGTAAAAAGCGTTATTAAAAGTATTACAGAAATAAGCGATTTTTTTTTGATTGTATTATTTTTAATTATTTTAATTATATAAAGAAGCATAACAAAACTCTTTCTTTAAAGTATGTGAACGCTGTATCATGAAATATATAAAGCTTAAAAAACAACAGCGATCGCTTATTATTCGGGGGAGAGGGTATGAAGGGACGATGCTTGCTGGTGTTACTCATAGTATTCACCACTTTTTTTCATAAAACAATGAGCGCACAAGAAAATATGGCAAAACAAAAAATTATTGCACAAAAAATTGCACGTCAAAAAATTGCACTTATTGATACAACCGGGCGCGAGGCCGAAATATATCGCCCATTAATTGATCTAGCACAATCGGTAGGCTTTAAGACAACATATATCCCATTGGATGAAATTATGGATGTCCCGTCGCGACAGCTGGCGCTTGAAAAGTATGACGGGGTTATGTTTATTTTTGGAAACGAGTTTTTTGCAGGCTTACGGTACTCTTCTGTAACGCATAAAGTTTTAGAACTTCTTAAGCATTACGCAAAACTCCCCAACAAGCTTGTTGGTTTAATCTTGCCAGCACTGCGTGTTGATAAAAGTATGAACGTCGTCAGTGCATTTGCACCGGTATTTGATACGCTGGGCGTTTCAACGCCGCGAGGCCAGCTTGTATTTCCAGATTTATCAGAGTCGGGATTTTCGGTATTTAACAATTCAGGCGTTCAGAAAACGTTAGATGCATTTTTTTATACTGCTAATACATTTTTAACATCGCCGCTTGAAATGCGACCGCTTAATTATCATACGACCTTAAATATGCCGCATGATGGGGTTTCTTTTTATAACGAAGCAATTGACCAACTATTAGAAGCGTCTAATATTTTCTTATCTGTCTTACCTGTAAAACAAAACTGTTCGCCAGTTGTTAAAGCTACGTTACCCTATGGGTTATATTGGTTTAATCCGTTACGTAATAATCATATATTTATAACAAACACGACGTTAGCGTCTTTTTCGGGAATCTCAGAAAGTTTTCACGTTTGCCCAACCAGTTTTGATATACGACGCGAAATGCATAGCATGATGCAGCAGATGTTATGGGAGCTTAAAATTCTTGTTAAAAATAAAGATTTATTACAATCGGGGAGCAAATTTCGTAAAAATATACTTTTAGATCAGTGCCCACCATTGCCAGCATCTCTTGCCACTGTTGGGGATATAAATACACCTGTCGATCAAGAAAATAGTTCAGGTATAAAAAAGATAGCTTGGCTTGAGTTAGTAATCTTTGATGATCTTGAGTATGATCTGACAAAAGTATCACAAACTGACATGATACAAGATAAACGTAAACGTGCAAAAAAGCAGGATTTACTTGTTGATTATATTTTAAAATCAGGGCTCGATACCTTATGGATCAGCTTAACTCCCAATATTTTTTATAGTCCAATAGCACGCTGCGGGAGTAAAGTTACCGGTAAAAAAAGCGCTAAAGAGTTACAGTTTTTAGATGGTCTTTCCCGGTTTACTGAAAAACTACAAACGCGTTCTCAGGAACTACAACTTGATATTCCTAAAATTATGGTTGGTTTTGAGCTTGCAACAAATTTGTACGCACCTAATTTGCCGCAATTATACGCAATTGATCTCTATGGTAATACGTACCCCGATCTTCCGGCGCCGCTTGATCGGTCGTTTTGGAATAACGAGATTAAACTTTCGCTCGGTTTATTCTTAAAAGAGTGGGCCCGTGATGAAATTTCGCACGGCTTAAAAATAGCAGGCGTTGTCTTTGACTTTGAAATGTACTGTCGAAAACGTACCGGGACGTTTTCAACGACGATGGGATTTGACAATTACTCGTTCCAAAAGTTTTTAAGTCAAAAGTTTTTAGGTCAAAAAAATATACAACAAAATATGGGTCAAAATTTTGCGTCAAATACAAATATGCAACAGCGTCAGGCCCAGCTTTCTATTCACGATCGTGTTACCTATCTTATGCAAAACACACTCAGTAAAGCATACTTTCGATTTTTAGAACAAGAAGCAGAAAGTATTGGCAAAGACATGGGACAGTTTTTTGCACAAAAAATTCCTGATTGTGCTGTTATGTGTTATATGCCAAGTGTTTTAATTAACTGGGTCTATAAGGGTTTGTGCAAGGGTCTTAATACCTACGCAAGTCCGTTACACCTTTTGACGTTTAACGCTGAATTTAAAACACATCAAGACTGGTTCAAAAAGAATAAAATTATAGCAAATCATGCAAGTGTGTTATTACTGTCAAAAGTTCAAACGCCTGAAGATTACGGTTGGGTTGATACAACACTTAATCATCATCATGGTGTTTGGCTGAATAGGTTTTCACGTTTTGTTGAAGATAAAACAAGAGATTGGACTTCGGTTGAACAGCCACAAATTCCTGAGCTTTTATATATGTCGTTTTTAGAGCATATTGCTGATATTAAGTGATCGTATAGGTGATATCATGAACGTTTGAATTTGCAGCTCTTTGTGTGATATGGTAGCCTATAAGATATTAAAATATTAAAAATTATTGATATTAAAGGGAACAATTATGGCACAAGCGGTTAGTTCGCAAAATTTTGATCAAGAAGTAATCAAGTCAACGCTACCAGTCGTTGTCGACGTTTATGCAACATGGTGCGGGCCTTGTCGTCAAATGATGCCAATTTTTGAAGAGCTTTCACAAGAGCTTTCAGACAAGTACAAATTTACCAAGCTTAATATTGACGAAGACCGTGAAATTGCAATTCAATATAACGTCTCGTCAATTCCAACGTTATTGTTTTTTAAAAACGGTACGATGGTTGGCAAAGAGACTGGCTTTATGGGCAAAGATGCTTTGTTAGCAAAGCTAGAAAGCTTATTGGGTTAATTTTTAAAACAAAAAAAAAGGCTCTGGAATTTTCCAGAGCCTTTTTTTTGTAAATATATAAATTTTTAGAACTTATATTCAAGTCCTGCGTTAAAGTAATACGCAGCATCAGAAGCAATCCCAAAGCCAAGTCGTTTGATATCAGCATTTGTAAGATCATTACGTGGATCGTCTTCGATCTCTTTTAATGCTTTGATGCTGATCGGTGAGCCGGTAATATCTCTAAAGAGACCACCAGGTACGAACACAGCAAAGTTGCCAAACAGTGACAGATCTTTAAGTAAGCTACATTTTGCAATTAAGTTAATTTCTGCACCCATGTACTTGCTTGCATCACATGGAAGTATTTCGCCGGTTGTTTGAGATACTTTTTTGGTAGCATGCGCTTTCCAAAAGAAAATAACGTTTGGATTTAAACTTAAGTTACGAACACGAGTTTTTGGTGTCCATGTTGTCCCAAAACCAAATTGATGTAGGTCGCTAAACGTTAAATCTGTATCAAAGTCGGTAAACCCTTCTTCTAACGTTACAGGGCGCAGTAAGAATCGTTCACCCAAGATTAAAACGCTTTGTACACGTTTGCCGGTGTAAAATTCATGAAGCCCAACAAAGCCTTTATAGGTTTTATCTTTTTCAATTTCATGTGGATTTATGTCACCTGATGCATAACCATAGGCTGCTGCAACTTTTAGATTGAGCTTATCAAGTGTATATGCAGCATCAACTGTTGCCATCCATCCGCCAAAGTCGTTCCGATAACAAGGACGAATTCGGTCATCAGCATTTTTAAATTCTGGAGCACCAATGAGTGGTTGTCCATTTTGTGCTAAAGATACGTTTGCAGTGCTAAAGACAACATCAGAATACAATCTGCCAGGAACAACAGCTTTTGAATCTGTTGGTCGTACACCACCAACAAGTGCTGGAATTTTTCCTGTAGCAGTGTCAACAATCTTGGAGTATTCTTCAACCATTGCCCCAGTATTGGCACCCTGTTGCACACCCTTTACCGATTGGTTATTAGTAATTCTAAAATTGTTTCGATCGAAAGCAAAAACGTCTTGATATCCGTAGTTAGCGGCAACTTCGCCGCCCCATTCAAACTTTTTATAGGTATGTTCTACGGCAAAACCATAAGAACCCCAGTTTGCTTTTGAATCGGGAGCAATTTCAACCATTTGGTCTGATGCTGCGTTATAAAAAACATACGGTTCAAGTTCTAAGCTGCCAGCGATGCTGTCATTAAGCGCTTTCCACTTAAGGCGACCGCCAACAAGATCATCGTTCTTGTCGATACCGCGCCATGGTGAGTTACGACGAGCAAGTATATGGCGCTTATCGATATTTAATGTATCAGACAAGCTTTTGCTACGATTTTCAAAGCATGAATAGTAAAGATCGTAGGTTAAAATATCTTGAATAAGTACGCCGTTGATCAGTAATCCGGGAGCGCCTTTGTCTTCAGGATATGAATATAATCCCAAAATTTCTTTATTCAAACCGTATGAGCTACCAAGGGCGATACCGCGACCCATTTCAAATGGGAAGTAGCCTAATTTCATAAAATGAAGATGCTTATTTGATGCTCCAAATGCAGCATTTAAACCAAATTGCAACCAAGCTTCTTTTGCCCAGATCAATGGTTTTCCTGTTGTATGGCTGTGACTTCCAAAAATAGTTCTGCCTAATTTAACTGAACTTGGGCCAACGGGACCAGATTCACGGTCCGCAAAGCCTGCTGGCTTACCCCAAACACCTTTATTTCTGAGCGCTAGATAAAACTCTGCAGCTTTATAGCCGTAACGCTCTTGGCCATAGCCAAAATCAAAATTTATATCAATAGCATGTTTAATATACACCTGTTCATCGGGAATTGCTTGGTTGAGCAGGTATACGTTACGTTGGAAAAAGCTTTCTATCTTTGTTTTACCACCAATAGCTAGTTCGCAATCACCTTTTTTAATCGTTATAGGGGCTTTTACGCCAGCTGTTGCAGGCATCATATCGTCGCTTGCGCGCATACTTGTGCTCAACGCAAGGGCCATAGTTACTACACCCAGGAGCATATTCTTTGTTGGTTGTGACATTCGCTTTTCCTTTCCTAGAGAAGTCGTAAAGAAGTAATAAGACTATTATAAATCCTGAGAAAACATGATCGCGCAACTTTGGTTTTTTGTCAATCTAGAAAGGGGTCTGACGAAAGAGCAATCTAGTTTTGTACGTATCTTTTATATTCAACGAAGTACAAGCCCTGCGACGTCATCCCCGGTTTGACCGGGGATCCAGTAGATCCCACGGTTTAAACCCTGAAAAAAATAGAATATAATTTTTAGGGGGTGTTGCTGTATGCTTTGCCTGGATCCCCGCTTTCGCGGGGATGACGTGCGCCCTTAAAAAGCTATTTGTTATTTTTTCAAAGCAACGAGTGCTTCAGCAACCTGGTTGACCTTGCCTGCGCCAACGGTTAAGAGTAAATCGCCGTCAGCTAAGAATTTTTGAATATCCTGAGTAATATCGTTATACGATTGGGCATAAAAGACTTTTAAATGGGGGTTTTTTGCTTTAATTGCTTCAATCAAGTGGGGCGTTGTGATATTTGCAATAGGTTTTTCGCTGGCTGGGTAAATATCAGTTATATATAACGTATCGATATGATACAAATTTTGAGACGCTGCAAACAGATCAACAAAGTCACCCCAAAGCTTTTCTGTGCGGGTAAATCGATGTGGCTGAAACACAACATGGAGTTTTTTGTTTGTTCGTTTTTGCGCGACCATTAACGTATTTTTTATTTCAGTAGGGTGATGGCCGTAATCATCAAAAATCTCTGTACCTTGAAATGTCCCTTTAAATTCAAAGCGTCGTTCGATGCCCTTAAAGTTTGCAAGCGACAAAGCAATAGTTTCCCAAGCGACCTCTAACTCAAGTGCAACGGCAATGGTTGCCAGTGAGTTAAGAACGTTATGTGCTCCTGGAATATTAACGACAATACGACCCAATAACTGTGTTTCGCGACTATCGGTTTCGAGCGAAACTTTATTACGAAAAACATCAAAGACAGACTGTGCTTTACCAAGATCAACAATTTTTCCCATGATATCAGCACTTTCAGAGAGCCCATATTTTACAACGCTAATATGCGGTAACGGCAATATCGACTGAATGTGTGGGTCGTCGATGCACAAAAATGCTTTACCATAAAATGGCAAACGTGCTAAAAAGTTTTTAAATGTCTGTTTAATGTCGTCGATATCTTTATAGGTATCAAGATGTTCTGCGTCGATATTGGTTACGACCGCCATGGTTGGGTTAAGATACAATAACGATCGGTCGCTTTCGTCAGCTTCAGCAACAAGCACGTTACCCCTACCAAGAACAGCATTAGCGTCAATATTTTTTAAAACGCCACCAACGACGACCGTAGGGTTTTCGTTTGCTTCTATTAAGACGTGTGAGATAAGTGACGTCGTGGTTGTTTTGCCGTGCGCACCCGAAACAGCGATAGAGTATTTTGTGCGCATGAGCTCTGCAAGCATAATTGCGCGTGGGATTACAGGGATATTTTTTGCGAGTGCTGCTAAAATTTCTGGGCTATCCATTTGAACAGCAGACGAGTACACAAGCACGTCTGCGTCTTTGATATGGTCTTTGTCATGATGATGCAAAATGGTACAGCCGATATCTTTTAAATGATCTATTGTCTTGCTGGACTGTGTATCATCACATCCTGAGACCGTATAGCCCTTGAGCTGTAAAATTTCGGCGATACCGCTCATGCCAATCCCGCCAATTCCCATAAAGTGTAAGCGCGCTAATTTTTTATACATATTCTTCCTGTAATTTTTTATTTTTTTTCATAATAAAGCCAGATAAAGCAAAGCAACACGATTCTAGTAGAAAAAGAAGTAAAGCGCAATCACACAAAATAGTTAACAATGCGTCGTAATCCTTCTTCAAGTACTTCTGTCTCACGCGCATAGCACAAACGCAAAAACGGCGCGCCCGATGGTCCAAAGCTGCTGCCAGGAATGAGCCCAACTTTTGCGGTATTTAAAAGACTCATGCATAATTCCATTGCGTCCTTTTGATCAGTTTTCATGAATAAGAAAATCCCGCCATCTGGTTTATTAAATGAAATAATCCCGCGATTAACTAATGGTTCTAACATGTTTATCGTCATGTCGCGATTATATAACAATTGTTTATAAAAAACTTCTGTTAGTTCTGGGTGATCAAGTGCAAACGTTGCAGCGTATTGGGCTGTGTTATTCAAACAATTAAGTAACGCATCTTGCATACCAACAAGAATGGGCGCAAGTTTTTCAGGTACCAACAAATACCCAACGCGCCAGCCACTCATCGCCATATTTTTTGAGAACGTATTAACGCATACAATCCATTCAGATTTATTAATTAATGGGATCACTGTTTCGTACGTATTATCAAAAGCGTAATCACGGTACGCTTCGTCGATAATCAAATAAATTTTCTTGAGTTCACACCACGCGACCAGTTCGTTCATGACCGCAGGAGGGACAATAATTCCAAGTGGGTTCCATGGGTTTGAAAAAACGATCATTTTTGTTTTATCTGTTGTCGCTGCTTTAATTCTTTCAACGTTAAGCTCGAAATCCGTTTTATTAGGCGCTCGCCCTGAGGAGCGCAGCGTCTCGAATGGGCCGCCTTCCTCTTTACTACACGAAACAAACACAGGCGTACTGCGCGATGCTTTGGCCAAAATCCCATAGGCAGGATACGCAGGTTCAGGGATAATTACTTCGTCGCCTTCTTTTAAAAGCGTCAAATACAAAAGTGTGAGCCCGCCAATGGCGCCATGTGTAGGTAATGTTTGGGCGACAGAAATTTTTGTGTTATAGCGCGCTGACAGAACAGACGCAATTTTTTCGCGTAATACTTTCAGTCCCCAGCAACTTTCGTAATAATCTGTAACGTCTGTTTTTAATAATTCCGCAAGATGGTTTTTTATAGACTCTGGAATACCGCCGATTTTTACTGAGCCTTGTGAGAGTGAAACATACTCGCCAGGTTTACCAGCTTTTACAATCTCTTCGATTTTTTTAATACCAGACATTTGAATTTC